>WNFA01001045.1_pt1 | contig 55698 bp, 64 predicted proteins | sample 5400481 | NCBI WGS metagenome assembly WNFA01 (sample SAMN13153340, study PRJNA577476) | soil metagenome | isolation source: 120 cm saprolite under Douglas fir tree site 2 hole 1 replicate 2 | place: USA:California | collected 2015-04-18 | reverse complement strand
ACCAGACGAGCGCGCGTGGCTGTGCGATATCCGCGAGACGCCGCAGGCTATCGTCACCGATCTGTTGGCCCACGCGGCATGAGCCCAAACGCTCGGCTGCTGCTCTACGCGTTCGGTGCAGTGGTCGCGCTGATCGTGCTGATCGCGCGCTTCAAGCTGCATCCCTTCATCGCACTGATCGCGGTGTCCCTCGGCATGGGGGCGGCCGCGGGCATGCCGCTCGGCAGTGTCGTGAAGGCGTTCACGGAGGGAGTCGGTGGAGTCCTGGGATTTATCGCAATCGTGGTTGCCCTCGGGACGATGCTGGGCAAGATGATGGCGGAGTCCGGCGCCGCGACGCGCATCGCGACCACGCTCATCTCGCGATTCGGCGAGCAACGCGTGCATTGGGCAATCATGTTCGTCGCGTTTATCGTCGGGATTCCGGTCTTTTTTCAGGTCGGTTTCGTGCTGCTGATTCCGCTGGTGTTCACGATTGCACGTCGCACGGGGATGTCGCTCGTGAAGATCGGCATTCCGCTGGTGGCCGGGCTATCGGTGGTGCATGGGATGGTGCCGCCGCATCCGGCGGCGATGCTCGCGCTCGTCGCCTACCACGCCGATGTCGGGCGCACCATCGCGTACGCACTCCTGGTCGGGTTGCCGACCGCGGCGCTGGCCGGCCCGATCTTCGCTTCGTGGATCGCGCCACGGGTCCAACTTCCTGCTGAAAACCCGATCGCTGCTCAGTTCACGGGTGGCAAAGGCGGCACAGACGGCATTCCCCGCGACATACCGGGATTCGGCATCTCGCTCTTCACCGTGCTGCTCCCAGTCATCCTGATGTTGTGCGCGAGCGCAGCCGACGTCGCACTCGATAGCTCGAGCACGCTCCGCTCGCCGCTCGACTTCGTCGGGAGCCCGATCGTGGCGCTGCTGCTGGCGCTCCTGTTCTCGTTCTGGTCGCTGGGCTACAAGCAACACTTCAGTCGGGATCAGATCCTCAAGTTCGCCAATGACTGCCTCGCGCCGACCGCCGCCATTCTCCTGGTGATCGGCGCCGGCGGCGGATTCAACAGGGTGCTGCTGGAGAGCGGCGTTGGAAGAGCGATCGCCACCATCGCACTGGGATCGCACGCCTCGCCACTCCTGCTCGCATGGACTGTGGCGGCGCTCATCCGCGTGGCCACGGGCTCGGCGACCGTGGCGATGACGACGGCCGCTGGAATCGTCGCCCCCATCGCGGCGGCCACGCCGGGAGCGAATGTCGAGCTCTTGGTGCTCGCGACGGGTGCGGGCTCGCTGATGCTCTCACACGTGTACGACTCGGGATTCTGGCTCATCAAGGAGTTCTTCAACATGACCGTGCAACAGACGCTGAAGACGTGGACTGTCGCCGAGACGATCATCGGGCTGGCGGGGTTGGGTTTCACGCTGTTGCTCAGCCTCGTGGTGTCGGGGTGTACATCCCGCGAACAGCAGACCCGAGAGCTGAGCGCCGCAGGGTGGATCGACGTGACGGCCACACTGGATCCGGCGAGGACTCCGGTGTACGAGGGCGACGCGCCGATGAAGTTTGATTTTCTCAAGGATATGCGGAAGGGCGATAAGCTGACGCTATCGGCCTACTCGATGGGCGCGCACAGCGGGACGCACATCGACGCCCCGATGCATTTCGTCGTCAATGGCGCATCGATCGATCAGGTAGCGCTGGACCCGCTGATCGGGGCCGCGCGGGTCATCGATATCCCCGACAGCGTCCGGGCGATCGACGCGGGCGAGCTGAACCGGCACGAGTGGAGGGGCGCGAAGCGGGTGCTGTTCCGGACCCGGAGCACGCTGCGCGGCTGGATGGACTCCGCGTTCCATCGGGACTTCGCGTACGTGGCCCCGGACGCGGCGCAGCTGCTCGCAGACGCTGGCGTCGTGCTGGTCGGCGTCGACTACATCTCGGCGGAGCAATTCGCCGCTCCGGCGCCGCGGACGCACCAGATTCTGCTGGGGCGCGGGATTCCCATCGTGGAGGGGCTGGATCTGCGTCCCGTGCACGCAGGCGACTACGATCTCATCGTGCTACCGATCAAAGTGCGAGGACACGAAGGCGCGCCGGCGCGCGCCATCGTTAGGGAGCGGTGAGTCTGGCCGTGTGGCCCTTGCGACCCGTCGTGTTGAACGCGGCGACGCGGACGGTCCCGCGCAACGGGATCGGGCCGCGCACCACGGCGCTGCGAACCGTCGGCTCGGTGCCGTCCGTCGTGTAGCGAAGCGTGAAGCCGGGCAGCTCCATGCTGGTGTGAACCGCTCCCCCTTCGAGCTTCAAACCCGGTGTGGGGATTCGATAGTTGAGGCCCGGGACCTCCCGATCGAGTCGAGGCAGCTCGCGCTGGCCGACAACATTGACGAAGCGGGACCAGGCCGCGCGGTACAGGGAGTCCGATTTTGCGGGATCGCGCTCCCTCGCCCAATCCGGGTCGGGCGCCCACCCGCGCTCGGCGAGCGCGAACAATCTCGGGACCAGCATATACTCGACGCGCCCCTCCCCACCCAACGTCTCCGACCACAGGTTGCCTTGAATCCCCGCAATGTGAGCCCGACCGTAGTCGGTGAGCCGATCCTTGCCGGCGAACACAGCCGGATCCAGTGGGTTGCCGCGACGGTCCAGGCGGGCGTTGCGGTAGTAGTCGAACGGAATGAAGTCGAACGGCTTGCGCAGGTCGACGTAGCCGCCCCAGTCGAGGCCGATCTCGTCCGGACTCTGATTCCACGCGAGATCGAGGTAAAGATTGGTCACGGGACTCAGCACAACGTCGTAGCCGCCATTCGCCAGGCGGTAGGCGAGGTCCTCGGCGCCCCACCCCGGGACGTTGTTCCACACATAGGCGCGCCAGCCGCGCTCGGCGAATCCGGGATTGACGATGGTGGCGGGCCGGCCGTCGCGACGCGTCTTGCGTACCGCGATTTCTTCCCAGCCCGAGGGAGCGATGCCCTGCGCCTTGAGGATCTGCTCCACCCGGCCGTAGAAGACGAACCACAGATCGTCGACGCTCGAGACGGCGTGCGCTTGCATGTACGCCTGGACAGCCGGCGACCCCACCCAAACGCCGGCCGGAACTTCATCACCACCCATGTGAATATGGCGCAGCGGCGCACCGGCCTCGCGGTGCATCGCGGCGAGATCGCCCACCACGCGCTCGATGAACCCATACGTCGACTCAAGCGCCGGGTTCATCACGTTGTCGGGATAGCCCTGGACGGAGGTGTACACCGAGCGATCGGCCGGGTCGTTGAGCCGGTACTGTTGGTTGTGCTGCATGGCTTTGATCGCGGCGCGCGCGTGGCCCGGCATCTCGATCTCCGGAATCACCTCGATGTGCCGCGCGGCGGCGTAACGCACAATCTCGACGTAGTCGGCATGGGAAAAGAAGCCGCTACCCCAGGGCCGGTCGACTGCGGGCCCCGATCCGAACGCGGGCTGCAGATGCCGGTCCGAATCGGGCGGGTGGCCGCGTCGCGCGCCTACTGCGGTAAGCTCGGGGAGGGTCGAGATCTCGACGCGCCAGCCTTCGTCATCCGTGAGGTGGATGTGAAAGACATTGAGCTTGTAGCGGGCGAGGAGATCGAGCGTGCGCAGCACGAGCGGCTTCGGATGGAAGTTGCGGGCGACGTCGAGCATGAACCCGCGGTAGCCAAAGCGCGGAGCGTCCACGACCTGGATCGTGGACAAGACAAGACCTGTTCGAGGAGTCGGCGCGGGCAGTAAGCTCCGTAGCGATTGGAGACCGTAGAAGACGCCGGCGGGCGACGCGCCCACGATACGAACGCCCTGGACGGAATCCACGACGAGCGAGTACGCCTCAGGTGACGTCTGACCTTCGACGGGTCCAACCTCGAGTCGGAGGCGCGGGCCGACTCCCTTCCCGGTACCACTGAAATAGGGGCGCAGGTATTCCGCCGCGAATGCCGCCTCGGTTCTCAGCGCTTCGGGCGCTTCGACGGGCGGCATCGCCGCGAGGCGCAGCGCTCCGGATCCGTTCGTCAGCTCGACCGGCGTCGGGAAGACCGGTGGCAAATCACTCGCGGGGAGATCGCGAATCGCGGAGTCGAGCGCGAATTGCTTCTCGGGGCTCGCGACGCTGGCATGCTCGAACGGGGCGGCCACGTAATCGCTCAAGGGCACGCCGACGTCCTTCGCGTCGTCGAAAACGATGTAGGGACCCTTCGGGACGAAGCTGGCATTGAGGAGCAGGTCCGTGACATACGGGATCCGCACGCTGGCGCCGCGCGCCAATCCAGCGAACCCGGTTGCCGGCACCAGGCGGTGCAGGTCCCCCGGCAAGTCTTCGATGGTGAACCCGGGCCCTACGCTGCCGGGCCGCGCGCCGTGCAGCGCGTTATAGTAGATCGCCCATCCGCTCGGCGGCAGCGCGTTCGGACCGTGGTTGGTGAGCGTGAAAGCCGCGATGCTGTCCCCGACGAGTTCCCAGCGGAGCCCGAGGGTTGTCTGGGCGGCGACGGCGCTCGCCGTGAGGGTCAACAGAAGAGCGGGCAGTGCAGGAAGGAGTCGGTTGCGCATGAGGGAGATTAGACCTTTGCGGGCCGCTATGTCCAGTACGGCAATGGCCGCGCTCATCTATTTCTGTTTAGCGCCGAGTAGCGGCGGGCCCGCGTTCAGAGTGATCGCGTTCTTTACCGGCAAAGAGGATCCGGCTCATATCAGCTTTTTACATGAAGCCGAGCGATGGTTTCCGGAGATGGCAGCGAAATACCACTTCAGCTTTGACACCACATCCAATTGGCACAATCTGAATGCAGACTTTCTTGCTCCGTATCAGGTCGTGGTCTTTCTTGATACGCGTCCTGAGGAACCCGTACAGCGGGCTGCGTTTCAGGCGTACATGGAGCATGGCGGGGCCTGGATGGGCTTTCACTTTGCCGGTTTTGCGCTGACCCCTTCGGCGTATCCGGCAAACTGGGACTGGTACCACAACACATTTCTCGGATCAGGATCGTACGTCAGCAATACGTGGAGACCGACGTCGGCCATTCTCCGCGTTGAAGATCGCGCGCATCCGCTGACTCACCATCTGCCCGAGACGTTTCGGTCCTCGCCCAATGAGTGGTACCGGTGGGAAAAAGATCTGCGGCAGAACCCTGACATAGACATTCTGCTATCTATCGACTCGAGCAGCTTTCCGCTGGGCACCGGGCCAAAACCACACGAGATCTGGCACAGTGGATACTATCCCGTGGTTTGGACCAACAAGCACTACAAGATGATCTACCTCAACATGGGTCACAACGACATTGACTACGAGCACAGGTACGATACGACGAACAGGACATTGTCACATACGCTGAATAACCCAATTCAGGATCAGCTAATCATCGATGGCTTACTGTGGTTGGGGGACAAAGAGAAGAAGGCGCCGGGCGCGTCATTCTAATGAGCGTGTTTTTCACCCGCCTCAACGCGGACAGCGAGGCGATTCTCCTCCGGCGGCAGAGGACACGTAGCGAAGGCCGTGTAGGCACAAGGTGGACTGATCGCACGATTGAAGTCGATGGTCGTCCAGCCTGTCGAGTCCGGAACCGGCACCCAGAGATAGCGGCCAGCGGGATACGTCTCGCGCCGGTTGGTGGAGTCCTTGAACATCAGCCAGAGCCACTTGGGATCGCTGGGCTCGGCAAACGCTTCGAGCCGCATCTCCCTACCGGCCACGTGGAACACCAATTCGCCGGGAACGGCGAGACGCTGTTCAGCGCCTGTAACATCCGCGAGGCGGAAGACTCGCGGTTGCCGATACGCCCTGAGTCGCGCGGCGACACGCCAGCGCGGGTCGGGCTCGTACTCCGGTGACAAGGTGAATCCCTTGAGACGTGGACTCGCCAGGTCCGTCACCCTGAGGTACTCGCGCTCATCCTGGACATGGATCCACATGCGCAACGAACCAAAGCGCAGGTAGGTCGGCACCGAATCGTCGTCAGTAAGAAGTGTCAGGGTCGACGCGATTGGACGATTCTGGTCCGAGAGGAGGCGATGCCCGCGCGCGGGTTCGACTTGGACGATCCGACCGCGGCGCACGAACGTACCGACAACCGCGCGCGGGCCGGGGCCTGGGAGAACGATAGGCAGTGAGGAGTCTGTCCCAAACGGCGTTCGCCCCTCGTTGAGGAGCCACAGACCAGCAAGCCCTGCGAAATTCTCACCGATCCTCTGCTGTAGCTTCGAGCGCCACGCGGCGTGCTCAGCGACGAACGCTGACCGATCAACGGGCGGCGGATCAGGCCAGGTCCGTGACGTGCAAGCGCTCAGCGTCGCCGCGAGCAGCAACCATTTCTTCACGAGCGCCACAAGGTCACGATGAGCGGTATCACCAGCATCTTCACGAGCCAGTCGCCGGCATGGATCGCGGCCACCTTCCATGGGACGTTTTCCCAGAGGACCGATCCCGTGAGCAGGATAACGGGAAATCCGATCCACAGGACCAGGCCGAAGTGGACGGCATAGATCCAGTTTCTGATGCCGAGGAGGGTCACGAAGCCCGCGATCACGTAGGCGAGGACGATGCACCGCGCCAGCTCAACCACCAGCTTCCCCGCGGGCATCTTCGCGCCGGCCATCGCCGCGACGGGATCCAGGCCACGCAGGCGCATCCAAGGTTTGAAGAACAGCAGGGGACTGTACCAGAGCCAGCCCAGTACGAACACGACGACGGCAGCTAGTAGTTCACGTGCACCATGTCACGCTCCCCGGTTCACTTCCCGAGCCTTGCTGAGTAAGCGCTCCGCGAAATCGAGCCGCTCCTGGGTTTCGGCTTGCTCCTGTTGGAGATCTTGGAGCCGACTCTCGAGTGCCTCGAGCCGCGCAGTGACATCGTCCGACAATGCTTGGGGACGGGCGGCACGAAGGCGAGCGAGCTTGATGACGGTGAGCGCAGGGATCCCCACGAATATGAGGAGTGCGGCAAGAAACACACCAGGTTCCATATGGTCTGTCCTCGTCTTGGCCTGTGAATCGAAGCGCGCCTAGACGGCGGCATCGTGCTCGCCGCGATACGCGAGGCGGCCGGTGGCAACCAGCACAAGCAGCACAGCTATTGCCCCGCACACGGCCGCGTACCCTAACAGCAGAGGCAACCGCCTTACGCGAACTTGGTCCCAATTGTTGAATCGAAGACCGATCTCCTGCGCCGTGAGTGCACGTGATTCCGACCCATCCATCATCGATACCCGGTGCTGCTCGACCAGCGTGCCAAGCGGCTGGCCGCGCGCGTAGATCTCCACACGATCCTTGCTATCTGCAAGGGAGAGGGCCAAGGGCGCCGGCGTCCACCAGATGTCAGCGCGCCGCGAGAGCTCGCTGTAGAGCGCGACGGCGGGAATGCAGAACAGCGCGGCCATAAGAGCTGAGAAGAAGATGCGGAGACGAGGCGGCATCGAGTCCTCCTGTGAACTCAATCGGGCGGGTGCCACGCGAATGAATCCCGCGCTCGGTACAAGACTTCTCCATTGACATGAACGCGCCTCACTGTGAACGCTGGATGACGACCGCCGTTCCGTAGCAGAGTACTTCGGTGGCGGAACCCTGCCGGCCAACTTCCGAACTCTCGTAGCGGACTCCCACGACCGCATTCGCCCGGAGTGCTCGAGCATGTTGCAAGAGCAGCTCATAGGCCTGCTCGCGCGTTTGCTCACACATCTCAGTATACGCGCCGATCTGCCCACCGATGATCTGCTTCAGTCCCCCCAGAAATCCCTGGCCGATCGTTGGCGATCGCACAACGATTCCTCGGACGAGACCCTTGTATTCGGTGATGCGATATCCCTCAATCGAAAAGGTCGTGGTTGTCTGCAGCGTCTCTGGCATCCATGCTCCTTGAGGGCGTTTGTCGTTGCTTCATCTGGGACCGGTGGGCAGGTCTCTACCCGTGGCCCAATCGCCACACGAGCACGACGGCCACGGCGGCGGGCACACCGAACACCAGGAGGAAAAACGGAGTCTCTTCGGCGACTGAATACCCCGCCTTCGTAACTCCCAGCCACATGTTGATCCCGGCCCCGATGAACCACAGCGGAATGAACACTTGGGCTGCCGTCGCGAGCCCGTGCGCCGGCGTCGGCGCCCCGAGCCAACCTCCGATGAGCAGGCATAACGCCAGCAGACCGAAGCCTGCTCCGATCACCTTAATTGAATGCGCCATGGAGTGGGTCGGGAGTTATCACTTGGCCGGCAGCGAGGACGCGTACGTTGCAGCCACCTGAATCCATTTCCCGAGCTTCGCATCTGTTTTCAGCCCTGCAGGCTCCACCAGAATCCATCCCTTCATGGGCCGTCCCGTGAGATCAAACAGGTGCGTATGGGGTTGCGCGAGGGCTTTGTTGGTCTCCTCCGGAGCCAGGCGCACGATAAGCTCGTTGTGATGTACGCCAACGCACATGTTGCCGTTGAGAAGAAACGCGACTCCACCGAACATCTTCTTTTCAACCAGGCCTTTGCGCCGGCGAAGCGAGTCGCGGATTCTGTCGGCTAACCGTTCATCAAAAGCCATAGAGAAGACTCATTCCTTAATCTATGCGCGGGCTTGACCCGCTGGGAAATCACGCGCTTCGCGACACGACCCACCGCGCGGCCGCCCGCTGCATCAACGCCTGACCGTGCCACGCACACAACACGGGTGCATCACCCGGGATCTGACTCACGAGCCGCGGATGCGCGAACAGAATCACGAGCGCCGCGTCAGGGACGAGCCGCTCGAGGCGCGCCAGCGATGCGGCACCCAGATCGGCGCGGCCCTTCCATGACCGCGGCTCGGCATAGACCAGTACGGCTCGGCTGACACCGGGGCGATGCTCAGGGCTGACTCGAACTCCGGCATGTGTCACCTCGGCATGAAAGGCATCCCTCGGCGGAATCGAGTACGGCCCGCCGACATCATCATCGACGATCGCGACGTCGAGACTGCGCGTCAGTGACGGCGCGTTGCCCCGAAGCAGATGCACGGCCCGATCCGCCAAACTGTCCGCGAACTTCTGATGCTCGGCGACTTGGCCCTCGTCCAGCGCGCTCGGGTGACCCCGGGACGGCGCCCCGGCATTTGGCGTGCCCCAACTCGTCACTGCTTTCTCATATCTCTCGAGCGCCTGTCCCGCACGATCGGCCGGCACGTGCTCCAGTGCGCGCACGACGCCAGCCCAGTCTGTGGGATAGAGCAGCATGTCACATCCCGCCGTCACCGCCGCCGCCGCGGCCACCCCCTCCGGCGCCGCCGCCGTCGCGCCGGCCATGATAAACGCGTCCGTAACCACGAGTCCATCGAATCGAAGCGTGTCGCGCAGATAGCCGAGAATCGGTTTGGAAAACGTCGCGGCCGAGCCGGTCGCATCCCACGCCGGATAGGCGACGTGTGCGGGCATCACACTCCCGACGGCGGCCTGCACGGCGGCCGCAAACGGCGCGCAGTCGGCCTGCTGGAGCTCCGACGCGGGAACGTCCACGACGGGCAGTCCCTCGTGCGAATCGGTCGTCGTGCGGCCGTGTCCCGGGAAATGCTTGGCACACGCGAGCACGCCGTGCTCCTGGCAGCCGCGGATCCACGCCGCCGCGTGCGCGCCGACGACCTGCGGATCGGCGCCGAACGACCGGGTCTGCACGATCGGATTCTTCGGCTCGACGTCCAAATCGCAGACGGGCGCGAACGCCCAGGTGAGACCGACGGCGCGCACCTCGGTGCCCGTGATTTGCCCGCACGCATACGTCGCATCGAGATCGTTGAGGTACCCGAGGGCGGCGGGCGGCGGCAGTTCAGTAAGACCCTTCACTTGCTGCCCCGGCCCGCGCTCGAAGTCCGAGCCGAGCAACAGCGGCCGGCCGGCGATGTCACGCAGCGCACTCGTGAGTGCGGTGACCGCGTCGCGCGTGCCGCCGAAGAGAATGAATCCGCCGACGCCGGCCGCGACCGCGGCGTCAATGGTGGCGCGATTGGACCGGAACGAACCGCGTCGCCAGCGCAGCGCCGGACAGACGAGACGCGCGCGCGGCTGGATCACGGCGGCGTGACGTGCCCTAAGACGCGCGGTCCCCGCGCACCCGTGGCGGCCGGCAGATTGCCGGGCTTCCCCATCACGGTCTCAAGGCCGAGAAACGCAAAGGCGACGGCTTCCTTCGCCTCGCCGTCGAAGAAGAGCTGTTCGAACAGCGCAACCGGACGAGGCTGCACTCTGGCGGCCAGCCGCTCGACGAGCGCGGGATTCTTCGCGCCGCCGCCGGAAATCACGAGCTCGGCGCTCGAATCGTCGGTTCCCCAACGAGCGATCGCCCGTCCAATGGTCTCGGCGGTCAAGGCGGTCGCGGTCGCGACGGCGTCGTTATCCGAGCCTCCCGCCTTCCGCACCCGGGCGAGCAGCTTGTCGGCGTACTCGATGCCGAACCGTTCGCGCCCCGTGCTCTTCGGCGGCGGCTGATCGAAATACGGATCGGCGAGCAGCTCGTCGAGCAGCTTCGCGATCGGCCGGCCGCGCCGGGCCCGGTCGCCGTCGCGATCGTAGGACGCGTCGGGATCGACTCTACGTGTTACCGCGTCGATGACTGCGACGCCGGGCCCAGTATCGAACGCGAGCGCGCCGGCCGTTACACCGCGGCGCGGCACCCACGTGACATTCGCCATCCCGCCGAGGTTCAGGAGCCAGCGTCCATGCTGCTCGTGACCGAAGAGCATGACGTCGGCGAGCGGCACCAGCGGAGCGCCCTGCCCTCCCGCCGCGACGTCGCGCGCGCGGAAGTCACTCACGACCCGCACCCCCAGCCGCTCCGCCAGCACGGCCGCGTCGCCGAGCTGGAGCGTCGCTCGACCCGGCTCATGCCAGATCGTTTGGCCGTGCGAGGCGACGAACGCCAAATCTCTCGGGTTCGTTTTAGAGGACGCAAGCAGCGCAAGGACTGCTGCAGCAAAGCGCTCACCCAGCGCCACATGGAGAAACGCGAGCTCCTTCGGCGTACCGCGCGCGATGCCATCAATGATCGCGCCACGCTCGGACGCGCTGTAGGGCTCCTGCCGGAACGCAATCAGCTCGGCACTGGGAGCATCGGGAGGATTGTCGCGCAACTTCACCAGCGCCGTCGACACGCCGTCGAGCGACGTGCCCGACATGACGCCGACGGCGAGCGCCTCCATCAGGCGCGCGAGCTCACGGGTGGCGGATCGCCGACGACCGGCCGGACGAATCCGCGGGCTGCCTCGAGCAGGCGCCGCGCCTCCGCCGCGTCCACGCCACGGCGCACCATTACGATGGCGAGCTTGACGCTGCCCCCGGCGCGCTCGATCGCGGCGCGCGCCTCGGTTCGCCCGACGCCGCAACACTCCATCACGATCCGCTCGCCGCGATCCACGAGCTTCGCGCTCCACGCCATCAGATCCACCATGAGATTGCCGTAGGCTTTGCCGAGCCGAATCATGGCGCCGGTGGTCAACGTGTTGAGCACGAGCTTCGTCGCAGTGCCCGCCTTGAGCCGAGTTGATCCGGTGAGCACCTCGGGACCAACGATGGGATTGATGATGACGTCGCACGTCTCGGCCAACACTTTGGGCGGCGTCGAGCACGTCACGAGAACTGTGCGGGCGCCCAGCGTCTGCGCGCGGGCCAGCGCGACCCGCACGTACGGCGTGGTGCCGCTCGCGGCGATTCCGACGACGACGTCCCGATTGGTTACCGCCGCCGTGTCCATCGCGGCCGCGGCCGCGTTCACGTCGTCCTCGGCGCCCTCGAGGCCTTTCACCAACGCACCATAGCCACCGGCGATCACGCCGACGACCATCGACGGCGGCGTTCCGAACGTGGGCGGACACTCGGTGGCGTCGAGCACGCCCAGCCGCCCCGACGTCCCCGCGCCGACGTAGACCAGCCGTCCGCCCGCACGAAACGTCTCGACGAGCAGATCGATCGCCTGTGCGATCCGCTCGCGCTCGCCGCGCACGACGCCCGCTATGGACGCATCTTCGGCATTCATCAGGTCCACGATCTCGAGACTCGAGGCGACGTCGATTCGCTCGGTGTTGCGATTGCGCTGCTCGGTGCTGCGGGGATCGTGGAAATCGGGTTTGGGCATGGAAGGTGGCGTCAAATTAGACGTTGACCGCGGCTCGGGTCAACTTCCAGATTAGGAAATGAAGAAGATCCTCTTCCTCGTGGTTGCGACGCTCACCTTGTCGTGCGGCGTCTCGCGCGCTCCGGAAAACCCGGCGCCCGAACTTCTTCCCGCGCACACCGTCGTCATTCGCGGCACGCGCAGCATCCCGCCGGCGTGGACACTGCGGTCGAAGCCCGCAACCGCGCAGCATGCGATGGTCGTGTCTGCTCATCCGCTCGCGACTCTGGCCGGAGTGGAGATTCTGAAGCAGGGCGGCAATGCGATCGACGCCGCCGTTGCCGTCGCCTTCGTGCTCCAAGTCGTTCTCCCCGACGCCGGCAACATCGGTGGCGGCGGATTCATCGTGCACCGCAGCGCCGCGGGCGAGGTACTGGCGCTCGACTATCGCGAAGCCGCGCCGGCTGGAGCGACGCACGACATGTATCTGGATTCGGCCGGCAACCCGACCGACAAGAGTCTCGTCGGGCACCTCGCCTCGGGTGTCCCCGGTAGCGTCGCCGGGCTGTACGCAGCCTGGAAGCGCCTCGGCTCGCTGCCTTGGCCTACGCTCCTTGCCCCCGCGATCCGGCTCGCGAATGGCCATATCGTGGACAGCGCGCGCAGCCGAGACATCGGGTACGACCGGGAGCTGCTTGTCCAGTTTCCCGCGAGTCGCGCCCAGTTCCTTCCAAACGACAGCGCGCCGGCGCCGGGTACGCTGTGGAAGCAGACGGACCTCGCGCGCACGCTGCAGCTCATCACCGATTCCGGTCCCGACGTCTTCTACCGCGGTCAAATCGCCGATCTCATCGTCGCCGAGATGCAGCGCGGCGGTGGAGTGATCACGAAGAACGATTTGCGCGCCTATCACGCCAAATGGCGCACGCCAGTCGAGTTGACGTATCGCGGCTACACGATCTACTCGATGCCGCCACCCAGCTCTGGCGGCGTGACGATGGGCGAGATCCTGAACATCCTCGAGGGCTACGACACGATTCCGGCGCTTGGCACGCCCGCGTACGAGCATCTGCTCGCCGAAGCGATGCGTCGCGCGTTCATCGACCGGAATCACTGGCTTGGCGACCCCGACTTCGTCCAGATGCCGATCGAGCGTCTGCTCTCGAAGTCGTACGCGGCGTCGTTGCGCTCGGAGATCGATCTCCAGCATGCGACGCCGACTCCGCCGTCCATCACGACGGGTGGCGGCGTCCACACTACGCATTACTCGATCGTCGACGCAAAGGGAAACGCGGCCTCGGTTACGACAACCCTGAACGGCGGTTTCGGGAGTGGTGTCACGGTGACGGGCGCCGGCTTCCTCCTTAATAACGAAATGGACGACTTCGCCTCGGCGCCTGGCAAGCCGAACATGTACGGTTTGGTGCAGGGTGAAGCGAATGCGATCGCGCCGGGCAAGCGCATGCTCTCGGCGATGACGCCGTCGATCGTCCTCGACCGCGGCGGCAACCTGTTCATGGTGGTCGGGACGCCGGGCGGGCCGACGATCATCACTACGGTCGCGCAGGTCATCCTCAACGTTCTCGACCAGCGGATGACTCTCGCCGATGCGGTCGCGGCGCCGCGCATCCATCATCAGGCGTTGCCCGACGTGATTCGGTATGAGCGTGACGGCCTGAGCGACGCGACGGTGCGCGCGCTCGAGGCGATGGGGCACAAGCTGGAAATGCGACGGGGGATGAGCGGCATCGTCGCCGCCATACAACACACCGCCGGCGGATGGATCGGGGTTGCCGATCCACGCTACGCCGGCGGTGCTTTAGGCTACTGACTAGTACGACTGACACGCTCACCATTTCGCGCTACGTTTGGAGCCCTATGCGCCCCCCCCCACTAAGACAGTCATCGCCCGCGGACGTCTGCGTCGTCGGCTCTGGTGCCGGCGGCGGAATGGCGGCTTACGTCCTCACCCGCGCCGGTCTCAACGTCACCGTGCTCGAGGCCGGCGGCCCGTGGGACAACACGACCGACTCCGCGATGTTCAAGTGGCCCTACGAATCGCCGCGCCGCGGCGCCTCCACTCCGGCCAAGCCCTTCGGTGAATTCGACGGCTGCATCGGCGGATGGGACCTCCCGGGCGAGCCGTACACCGTCGCGCACGGCGAGAGCTTCCGCTGGTGGCGCGCGCGCATGGTCGGCGGGCGGACCAACCATTGGGGTCGGATCTCGCTCCGCTTTGGGCCGCGCGACTTCAAGGCGAAAACGTACGACGGTCTGGGGGACGACTGGCCGATCAGCTATGAGGACGTGCGCCCCTATTACGAAAAACTCGAGCAGCTGGTCGGCGTGTTCGGGAGCAAGGAAAACGTCCCCAACGCGCCCGACAGTCTGTTTTTGCCGGCCCCGAAGCCACGCTGCTACGAGCTCCTGGTGCAACAGGCCGCGCGCCGGCTGAACGTCACCTGCGTTCCGGCGCGTCTGTCGATCCTCACGCGCCCACTCAACGAACGTCCGGCGTGTCACTACTGCGGGCAGTGCAATCGCGGTTGCAAGACGAACTCGAATTTCTCCTCGACGAATGTGCTGATCGCGCCGGCACTCAAAACCGGAAAACTCAACCTGATCACGCACGCGATGGCCCGCGAAGTGACGCTCGATCGCTCGGGACGCGCGAGCGGCGTCACCTACATCGACACGACCGCTGGCAGCGAGCACCACGTCGCTGCGCGGGTGGTGGTGCTCGCCGCCAGCGCCTGCGAGACGTCGCGGTTGTTGCTCAACTCGAAATCGTCGGCCTTCCCGAATGGCTTGGCGAATGGCAGCGGCACGGTGGGCAAGTACCTGACCGATACGACCGGCACCGACGTGGCCGGCTTCATTCCCAAGATGATCGACCCCGTGCCACACAACCATGACGGCGTGGGTGGGATGCACGTCTACATGCCGTGGTGGCTCGACAACAAGAAGCTCGACTTCCCGCGCGGCTATCACATCGAGGTCTGGGGCGGGACCGGCATGCCGGAGTTCGGCTTCATGGGCGGCATCCAGAATTACCCCGGTGGCGGCGGCTACGGGAAACAGCTCAAGGCGGATTATCGCCGCTATTACGGCGCCTACGTCGGGTTCTCGGGTCGCGGCGAGATGATCCCCAACGAGAACAGCTATTGCGAGATCGATCCCAGGGTCGTGGACCGCTGGGGCATCCCCGTTCTTCGCTTTCACTGGAAGTTCACCGACCACGAGTACCTGCAGGTCAAACACATGCAGGAGACGTTCCGCGCCCTCATCGCCGAGATGGGGGGCGTATCACATTCACAGATGCCGTATCGCGAACCAGATGAAGGCGAGGGCCCTATGAAGCGACGCGAAGCGGTAGGCGCAATCGCGGCGGCCGCGCTGACGGCGGCGTTTCGCTGGACGCCCGAAGAAGCCCGGAAGGCCGCGCAATGGGCGCGCGATGCAATCGCGGCACAGACGCCATATCAGGCGCAGTTCTTCACGCCACACGAATGGCAGACCGTGCGTGTGCTCGCCGACCTGATCATCCCGCGGGATGAGCGTTCGGGCAGCGCGACCGACGCCGGCGTCCCGGAATTCATGGACTTCGTGATGAACGACCGTCCCGACGGGCAGATCGAGATGCGCGGCGGGCTGGCCTGGCTGGACTCGCAGTGCCGCGAGCGTTCGGGCAAGACATTCCTCGATTCCACCGACGCCGAGCGGACCACGTTGCTGGACGACATCGCCTGGCCCAAGAAGGCAAAACCGGAGCTCAGCCAGGGCGTCGCGTTCTTCAACTTTTTCCGCGACCTGACCGCCTCCGGCTTTTATTCCAGCAAGATCGGCATCGCCGACCTCGACTATCGCGGCAACGAGTTCGTGCGCGAGTGGACCGGCTGCCCGCCCGAAGCGCTGCAGAAACTCGGCGTCCATTACGAGGATTGAATGGCCAAGCGACTCGGCATCGGCATGGTGGGCAGCGGCTTCAACGCCAAGTTCCACATGCAGGGGTTCGTCGGCGTCCGGGATGCCGACGTCCTGGGGGTCTGGAGTCCGAACGCCAAGAATGCCGCCACGACGGCGGGCGTCGCCAAGAAGCTCGGCGTCGGCGAGGCGAAGCCGTATCCCTCGATCACCGCGATGGTCGAGGATCCGGCCATCGACGCGATCTGGCTGTCCGGGCCGAACTACGCGCGCATCGAAAACGTCGAAGAGATGGTCAGTGCCGTCGAGCGCGGCAAAGGCAAGCTGATCGGCGTCGCGTGCGAGAAACCGCTGGCTCGGAACGTCGCGGAAGCGAAACGGGTGCTCGAATTGGTGAACAGGGTCGGCCTTGCGCACGGCTATCTCGAGAACCAGGTCTTTGCACCGCAGGTCGAAATCGGGCGGATGCTGTTATGGGCACGGGGCGCGAAGATCACAGGCCGGCCGTATCTCGCCCGCGCGGCCGAGGAGCACAGTGGCCCCCACGGTCCGTGGTTCTGGCAGGGCGCGCTCCAGGGCGGCGGCGTGCTCAACGACATGATGTGCCACTCGTCGCTGCTGGTGCAGCACCTGCTCACCGATCCGACGAAGCCGACGACCTCGGTGCGACCGGCACGCATTACGGCGCACATCGCCAGCCTCAAGTGGACTCGCCCCGCCTACGCCAAGAAGCTGACGGCGACGATGGGCAAGGACGTGAACTACGACAAGGCGCCGTCCGAGGACTTCGCGAGCGTCGTCATCGAATTCACGACCGACGACGGATATCGCGTCCTCGGCGAAGCGACCACATCATGGAGCTTTGTTGGCGCGGGGCTGCGGTTGTCGGCCGAATTACTGGGCCCCGAATACTCGCTTTCGTGGAATTCGCTCGACTCGGGGCTCAAGCTGTTCTTCAGCCGCGAGGTACAGGGGAAAGCGGGCGAGGACCTGGTCGAAAAGCAGAACGCCGAGGTGGGGCAGATGCCTGTGGTCGCGAACGAAGCGGCGGCGTACGGCTATGAAGCCGAGGATCGACATTTCGTCCAGGCATTCCTCAATAAACAGAAGCCCGCCCTCACATTCGACGATGGGCTTCAGGTCGTGAAGGTTCTGATGACCGCCTACATGAGCGCGGAGCAAGGTCGGACGATCGACTTCCCTGCCCCCGGAATCGATACCTTCGTGCCCGCGGTCGCGAAAGGAACGTGGAAACCATGATCGGCGCGTTAGCTTTGCTCGCGATGGCACAAGCGCCCCAGCAGTGGCCGCAGCACTCCATGGATCGCCCGCGGCCCCCCGTCGTCGATCCCGGTCCCGAACGGCCGCCCGCCCCAGCGCCCAAGGATGCGATCGTCCTATTTGACGGCTCGAATCTCTCGCAGTGGCGCGCCGATGACAGCGGCGCCGCGAAATGGATCGTGCAGGAAGGCTACGTCGAGGTAAAGCCTGGCACAGGGATGCTCGTCTCGGCACGTGGCTTCGGCGATGTGCAGCTGCACATCGAGTGGGCCACGCCGGCGGTCGTGAAAGGGGAAGGCCAGGAGCGCGGGAACAGCGGCGTCTTCTTGATGGGGATGTACGAGCTCCAGGTGCTCGACTCCTATCAGAACGACACCTATCCTGATGGCCTGGCGGGCGCGATCTACGGCGAGAATCCGCCGCTCGTCAACGCCACGCGGCCGCCCGGCCGATGGCAGGCGTACGACATCGTGTTCCGCCGGCCACACTTCAAAGCCGACGGCTCACTCGAGCGGCCGGCACACATGACGGTGTTTTTGAATGGGGTACTGATTCAGGATAACTTCGAGTTGGTCGGGCCCACCGCGAACAAGGCTCGACCACCGTATCGCGCTCATCCTGACAAGCTGCCGCTGAAGTTGCAGGATCACGGCAACCCGGTGCGCTACCGCAACATTTGGATTCGAGAGCTTAGCGAGTAAGCTCCCCCTGCGGGGCGTCTTCCCTGGCGGGCGCCTTGAAGAATGCGGCGAAGAACAAGAGCACCGCTGCCGCAAAGGCCGCCGGCAAGATCCAGAAGCTGCGCCACTGATCGAGCGTCAGAGCCCCCCCGGTTGCGCCGGCCAGGAAGCGGTCGTAGACGTTCCCGGCGATCTGCGCGCCAATAAGCATCCCAACGCCATACGTCACCAGCACGAGGAAGCCCTGCGCCTGGCCGCGGACCGCCGGCGTCGACTTCTTATCGACGTAGATCTGGCCGGTCACGAAAAAGAAGTCGTAACATGGACCGTGAAGCAGGATGCCCAGCGCGATGAGCCAGAAGACGCCGCTGGGGGCCGCGATCGCAAAGAGTGCATAGCGCAGCACCCACGCGCCCATCCCCATAATCAGCATTTTCTTCACGCCGAGCCGCAGGAACAGCATCGGCATCAGCAGCATAAAGATGGTCTCGGACATCTGCCCGAGCGTCTGAGTCGCCGCGATGCGCTTTACACCGGCGGCACCCAGGAAGAGCTGCGTGAAGTTGTAGTAGACCGCGAGTGGGATGCAGAGCAGCAGCGAGGCCGTGATGAAGATGTAAAACGGCCGGTCGCCGATCTGCGCAAACGCATCGAGCCCCGCGATGCTGCGCAACGAGACGGGTTGCCCTCTCCCCGGTGGCGGCGTGTGCGGCAGCGTGAAGCTGAAGACGCCGAGCAATACGCTGGCAGTCGCTGCCGTGTACAGCGGCATGGCGGTCTGCTCCGGGACCACGCCAGTCACCTTCCCCAGGAACAGACTGATGAACAACCCTGCCACAATCCAGCCGACGGTCCCGAAGACGCGAATCAACGGAAACTGCTGCTCTTGTGACTGGATATGGTGGAATGCCAGACTGTTCGCGAGGCCCAGCGTCGGCATGTAACACAGGTTATAGAGGAGCAGCAACAGAATGAACGTCGTGGGGGAACCGGTGAAGCCCGGGACGGCGAAGAGAATCAGGCCGCCCAGCACGTGCAGGATGCCGAGGACTTTTTCCGTCGCGAAATAGCGGTCTGCCACGAGCCCGAGGAAGAACGGCGCGGCAATGGCCGCCACGGGGTTCACCGTGTACGGCCAATGCGTCAGCGTCGTCATGCCGTGATTCGTCATGTACACGGCTATGGATGTGTACCAAGCCCCCCAGATGAAAAACTGGAGGAACATCATCGTGGACAGCTTGGTGCGGATCACCGCGCTACGATGCCGATACCGCGAGTTCCTTCGTCAGCCGCATGATGATATGCGCCCCTGCTGGTAGGACGATGTCCGAATCCTTGGTCTCATGCGCGACAGCGGCGCCCGCAGCACCGCCCACGATGCCGCCGATGATCGTGCCCTTCTTGTTGCCGCCGAGCACTCGACCTAGCAGCGCGCCGGCGACGGCGCCCGCCCCTACCTTGGCAGCGTCACCAGTCGTAACGCCGCGACCCTTGTGGATCGTCTCGAGGGAATCAATCGTGCCCTCGATGGGATACGTGTGGCCACGTACACTGAGGCTCGTAACGGAAAGTGTCAATGTGCCGGGCGTATGCGGATTCGGTGCGGGTTTGACGGCGGCGATGGTGCCGTTCACGGTGGATCCGGCAGGAATGACGACTTGACCAGCGGCATTTTTCACATCATCGACGACTCGAGCCGTAAAGGGCTGCCCAGCCTGCGCTGTGCGCGATGAAATCGTATCCGTCGCGGCCATATCGATCGTCGTGCCGGCGCTCAAGTGCATCGTCCTTGGACGCGCGGGAGCCGTCTGAGGCACGGGCGGAGGATTGGTTGGGCGCCGCGGGCGGTTCACGGGAGTACGCATCGGTTGGGGCTCCGGTACGTCGCGCATCTGTGTCGTGGACTCGGCGGGCGCGAGCGTCAGGTTGCGCGCGGTCGAGTCGGTGGACTGGCTCCCCGACTGCCCGCTCTTTCGACACGCGGTCAAAGCGAGAGCGGCGGCAGTCGCCAGGGCGAGAATGCGATTCATAGGAGTCCTCTCTGTAGGAGCTTGGGCGCGACTGACAGGGTACCCGCGTCCGCGTATCAGGTTCTAGAGCCGCCGCCGCAGCGAATCGGGCGTCAGGCCCTGCAGGTAACCCGCGAGTACTGTGAAGTTGTCCGTCACCAGCAAGATACCAAGCACGATGAGCAGCACACCCGCAATCCGATCCACCCCCATTATGTACGGTCGAAAGCGCTGAAACCAGATGAGGAAGCGATCGAGCGCCAGCGCGGTGAGGAGAAACGGCACCGCCAGCCCCGCGGCGTAGACCGCCAGCAACAGCACTCCCCGCGCGAGCCCGGTTTGCGTGGCTGCGAGCGTCAGAATGCCGCCGAGAATCGGGCCGATGCAGGGTGTCCACGCGGCGCCGAAGGTGAAGCCCACGACACCGGAGCCGACGTACCCGATCGGCTTGCGCGCCAGCTCGATCCGCCGCTCGCGCATCAGAAACGCCGGCCGCAACACACCGAGCAGATACAGGCCGAATAGGATCAGCAGCACGCCGCCCGCGCGGCCGAGCCATTGCTGATAGTCGCGCAGCAACGCACCGAGTGCGGAGGCAGCGGCTCCGAGGATGACGAACACGAGCGTGAAGCCGGCGACGAACCAGAGACCGTGCAGCACCGCCGTGCCGCGCCGCTGCTCCACTTCCTCGACCGACATCCCGGTGAGGAAGCCGACGTAGCTGGGGATCAGGGGCAGGACGCAGGGGGAAAGAAAGCTGAGGAGCCCGGCCGCGAACGCGACGACGAGCGAGACCTCCGGGTCCCTCACACTAGCCGCAGAACGCGACCGCGGAGACGACCGTCGTCCAACGCCCGTCCGCTCCACATTCGGCGGTCGAGGTGACGTTCATCGTGCGCACGATTTCGCCGGACAAGAGCCACTGCTCGCGGCGCTCGTCCCACGCCTTGTCCGCCTCGAAGGGCACGCCCAACACGGTTGCGAGCATCGACGCCGCCAGATCTTCGGCGTACTCGCCGGAGACACTTTCGCTCTGGCCGTAGCTGTGATGTTCGGAGATGTAGCCATGGTGAGAAGGATCCGCCGGCATGGCGACGCCGATCGACGCCGCGACGAGACGGCTGGGCTCGTTCGTCGCCGACTCGGCGATCACGGCGAACACCACCTGACCAGGCCGCAGCATGCTCATGCCTTCTTCCCGATCCACCAGCTCGCAGTGCGGAGGGAAAATCGAGCTCACCCGAACGAGGTTGAAGTTCGCGAGATGCGCATCCCGCAGCGCCATCTCGAAGCTCGTGAGTTTTTCCTTGTGCCGGCCCACGCCCTTGGTGAGAAAGGCCTTGGTCGGGATGAACATGCGTGCGTCGATCAACCTGAATGACCTCCTCCTTCGTACCAAGCCGAGGGACCAAGTTCGACCGGCGGCTCCGTGTCGCCACCGCGGTCCACCGTTGCCTGCATCACCTGCGCGAGCACTTCCGCGGGACTGAGCCCTACCTCCGCGACTTCGATTTTCGACTGCCCGCGCTCTTTGCCGCGGACGATGAGCATGTATTTCGCCGTGTAGACACGCAAGCGGCCGTCTGCTGCTTTGCGTGTCACCACCGCCGTGCCCCATTCCTTGCCTTCTCGCTTGATGGGGCGGAAGACATAGATGGTCTCAATTTCCCCGGGCGGCACGTGAGCCTCGACGGCGGTGGCGAGTTTAGCCCAGCCCGCCCCCTGGCCCGGAGCCGAAGGGGCTAGCGGGAAGAGGGCGCCGGCGTCCGAACCGGTTGGTTCGCTTGCTGCCATCGCTCCACGTAGAAACGCAGGACGTGCATGAAGTCCTGCGCATTGGTGACGACGCCGTACGCCTGATGCGTCCCGCGGTCACGCAGCTTCGTGACCACGAACTCGGTCTGATCCACACAGATCGTGGTGAGGGGCCGAATGTCTTCGGTGACTCTGGAGTCCACGAATGCGGGCAGCATGTTGCCGACGGCAATCGCGTGCAGCGCCGTCGCCACGAACACCGCGAACGTGGCGACCGCCGTATAGGAGCGCATCGCGTCCTGCGCGGCGAGCGTATCCGGAATCACGTCGGGCAACGGGCCGTCGTCGCGGATCGAGCCGGCGAGCACGTACGGAATGCGGTGCGTGACCAGTGCGTGCATGATCCCGCTCGTCGCGATCCCCTGCCCGACGGCCTTTTCGATCGAGCCGGCGCGCCGGATCGCGTTGATGGCCCGCATGTGGAGTCCATGACCGCCTTCGACGCTTTCGCCGGAGCTGGACATCCCGAGCGTCGTGCCGAAGATCGCGGCCTCGAGATCGTGCACGGCGACCGCGTTCCCGCCGAACAGGACACTCACGTAGCCGTTCTCGATGAACCAGATCATGTCCTCGCGCGCTCGTGCATGGACCAAAGCGGGACCGATGACCCACAGCATCTTGCCGCCGCGTTCCTTCTCTTCGCCGAGCAGCTGAGCCAACACGCCGTAGTCCACCGGTCGCTCGCGCGACACTTCCGCCGCCATGAACCGGAACTCGTTCGGGCTGTGTGTGCCGCCGAGGAAACCCTCGACGTGAACGAAGATCCCCTCGCTGCCGTCTTCGGCCGCTCCGACCGCAACGTTGTCTCCGCGCCGCACGCGACGCGGCTCGCTGACGACCAAGTCGTCGGGACCGGCTTGCACGATCACGCAATCCATCCGCGGCAGGCGCGGACGGCGCCAGCCGGTGGGAGGGGGCAGCTTCACGTAGGTCGGCAGGTTCGTGGTCGAAAAAAAACCGTCGGGAAGGACCCCGTCGGCCGGTGCGGGCGTGAATCGCGCTTCGGGCGCGCCCGACAGCGGCGGCGCGGAAAAGTTGGGTGGTCGGTACTGAAACCGGGGACGATTCACAGGGGAGTCAAAATACCAGAAATCAAAGACCATTCACAAGAGTGAGACGGGGTCGCGGTCCACCATCACCGCGCGATGCGACTTCGCGCGCCACGCGCGCACCACGCGACCGAGCACGCGCGGCTCCACCGCCTTCGTCAACACGTGCCACCGCCACTTCCCCTTGAGGCGCATCAGCGGGCACGGCGCCGGTCCCAGCACGGTCAGCAACCCGTCGAGCCGCGCGCTCGACGCGCGCCGCAGCCACGCCGCCACACGCTCGGCGAGATCGGCAGTCCAGGCGTGATCGGTCCCCGAGACCACGAACCGCACGAGGCCGGTGTGCGGCGGATAGGGAGGATTGGGCGGCGAGCGCAGCGGCAGCTCGGCCGCCGCGAATTGCGCGACCGAGTGCGCCGCGGCGGCGCGAATCGCGTGATGGTCGGGCGCCCGCGTCTGCACAAATACGCGCCCCCCGTGCGGTCCCCGGCCAGCGCGGCCGGCGACTTGCGCCACAAGCTGAAACGTGCGCTCCCCCGCGCGAAAATCGGGAAAGTGCAGGCCCGTGTCGGCGTCCACGACGCCGACGACGGTGACGTTGGGAAAGTCCAGTCCCTTCGCGATCATCTGGGTGCCCAGCAGGATGTCCACCGCGCCGCTCGCCACGCGCTCCAGGATGTGATGATGAGCCCACTTGCTCGTCGTCGTGTCCAGATCCATCCGCGCGATGCGTGCGCGCCCAAATCGCTCACCGAGGAAGTGCTCGAGCTGCTGGGTGCCGAGCCCGCGCAGCCGCTGCGTGAGGTGACCGCAGACGACGCACGTTGCAGGGATCGGCTCCTCGTGCCCGCAGTAGTGACAGCGGAGAGCGGGCGGCGTCTGATGGACCGTTAGCGCGATCGCGCACTGCGGACAGCCGGGCACATTGCCGCACGCCGGACACTGCACGAACGTGGCAAAGCCGCGCCGGTTGAGCAGCAAAATGACCTGCTCCTGGCGCTCGAGCGCACCCGCGACCGCGCTATCCAGCGCGTCGCTCCAGGGGATCGTCGCCGTGGCCTCGACACGAGGGGCACTGCGCAGATCGATGATCTCCACCGGCGGCAGGGGCCGCGCGCCGACCCGGTCGGGCAACGCGAAGGTGCTGACTCGACCCTGCGCTGCCTGATCGAGGGTCTCCAGTGAAGGCGTCGCGCTGCCGAGGATCAGCCGCGCACCCTCGAGCTGAGCGCGAACGGCCGCCGCGTCGCGCGCGTGATACCTCGGGACGGAGCCCTGTTTGTAACTGGGCTCATGCTCTTCATCGACGACGATGGCGCCGAGTCGCTGCACCGGCGCAAAGACGGCAGATCTGGGGCCGACGGCGACGCGGCGTTCACCGCGCCGCAGCGCGCGCCACGCATCGGCGCGCTCACCGTCGGACAAACCCGAATGCAGCACGGCCACATGATCGCCGAACACGCCACGCACACGGGCTACAGTCTGCGGCGTGAGCGCGATCTCCGGCACGAGCAGGATGGCGCCCCGACCGGACGCCACGACCCCGCGCAGAATTTCCAAATACACGAGCGTCTTGCCCGAGCCCGTGACGCCGTTTAGCAGCACCGGCATGCTGACCGGCGTGGACTCGATACCCGCGACGACATTGCGTTGGTCTTCAGTCAGCGTCGGCGGCGGCGGCGAGGACATGCCGGCAAAGGGATCGCGCATCTCAGGGACATGCTCGATGCGAGCAAGGCCCTGTCGCACCAGTCCCTCGAGGGAATTCCTGGACAGTCGCAACTGCTTCACCAGGTGGGAGACCGGCGCGCTGCCCCCAAGTGCCTCCACGGTCTCATAAACCGCTCGCCGCTGCGGCGCACGCTTGAAACGCCGCTCCCGCTCGAGCAGCGAATCCATCCCGTTGCGCGTCAACACCAACAGCCGCTCGGCGCCGGGTGCCGGTCCGGCCGGCCTAGCAACACTCCAGAGAGGGCCGGGCAGGATCGCGCGCAGGGCGAGTCCGAGTGGCGCGCCATAGTAGTCAGACAGCCAACGCCCTAGCTCCAGCAACGCCGGGGAGAGCGCCGGCTGATCGTCGGGTGCGGCAGAAATGCGTTTGATATTGTCGACGGCTGACGGCAGCTGACTGACGGCGGCTGTCACAATGCCGATGATGCTGCGACGGCGCAGGGGGACGACGACGCGCGCGCCGGGAACGACCCGCTCTGCGAGCGCATCAGGGACTTCGTAGATGTAAGAACGGTTTACCGGGACCGGCAGCACCACCGCGGCATAGCGCCCTTCCGCCCCCCCCGCCCCTCCTCGCCCGGCCGGGGCGGTCATCGCTTGCGGACGCCGAGACCAGGCTCCGTGGGGAGACGAATCTGCCCGTTGTCGATGGTCGCGCCGGTGAACGGATCGTCGACCGTCAACGCCGCGCCATCGAGGTCGGCGGCGTCGACGAGCGGCGTGAAGTGCGCCGCCGCGGTGATGCCCAGCGACGTCTCGATCATGCAACCGACCATCACGAGCATCCCGTGTGCGCGCGCGGTCGCGATCATACGCAGCGCCTCACGCAGCGATCCGCACTTGGCAAGCTTGATGTTGATGCCGTCGACCTTGCCGGCGAGGCGCGGAATGTCGGCCGCAACGAGACAGCTCTCGTCGACGATCACAGGAAGGTGCTTCGCCGCCGCCACGCGCCGCACTTCTGCGAGCCCGTCGAGATCGTCCGGCACGAGGGGCTGCTCGAGAAACTCGACGCCATAGTCGACGAGCACCGGAACCATCTGCTTGGCGCGGGCTAGGCTCCAGCCCGCGTTGGCATCTACACGTATCGGCTTGTCGGTCGCGTCGCGGATCGTGCGCAGGATTTCCTCGTCGTGATCCGTGCCGAGTTTGATTTTGAGAATTGGATAGGCCTCGGCCTCGCGGACCTTGGCCCGCATCTTCTCCGGTGAATCGAGGCCGATTGTGAACGAAGAGAGCGGCGCTTTCTTCGGATCGAGTCCCCAGAGGCGCCACAGGGGCTGGCGCAGCGCTTTCCCGACGAGGTCGTGCAACGCGGCGGAGAGCGCGGCGCGAGCGGCCCAGTTCTTGGGAACGACCTGCGCCCAACGGGCTTCGGCCGCTTCGAGGTCGAACGGATCGCGCGGCAGGTGCGAGGCGAGCCGGTCGAACGCCGCGAGCACCGTGTCCAGACTCTCACCATAGAAAGACGACGGATCGGCCTCGCCCCAGCCTTCCTGCCCATCACCGTCCGTGATCCGCACCCAGGCGCGCTGGTAGCCGTTGGTCGAGCCACGAGCGATGACGAAGGGGTGTCGAGTCGTGATGGAGCACTGCTCGACGTGGAGCTTGAGTGTCACATCTTCAAGATAGCGCGCGTACGAAAGCGCTGCTGCCCGCCGCGAGCAGATCCAGGCGATAGCCGCCCTCCAACACGCCGATGATCGGACGCGAGCCCATACGCTCGCGCAATGCCGCTGTCCAGTCCGCGATGTCGCCGGGCTCGAGTGTGAATTCTCCGAGCGGATCGCCGGCGAGCGAGTCGAAACCGGCGGAGATCAGCAGCGCATCCGGTTCCCAGTCCTTGAGCGCGGCATCGACGCCGGCGAGGAAATCGTGCGCGTAGATGGCGCGCGGCAGTCCACCGGGTCGCGGAATGTTGAACACGTTGCCGGCGCCGCGCTCGGCGGCGGCGCCTGTTCCCGGATACCACGGATACTGATGCATCGAGACGAAGCGGATGGACGGATCGCGCTCCACGAGCGCCTGCGTGCCGTTGCCGTGATGCACATCCCAATCGGCGATGAGGACGCGCGCGCATCCCAACGACTGCGCGTGACGGGCGGCGATCACGACGTTATTCAGGAAACAGAACCCCATCGCGCGCGCCGCGAGGGCGTGATGCCCGGGCGGACGCGTGATGGCGAATGCGGTACCGCCCCGTGACCGCATGCTCTGCGCGACTGCGACGACCGCGACGCCCGCCGACGCCAGCACGCTCTCCCAGCTCCGCGGCCCGAGAAACGTGTCGGCATCGAGTGCGCCCCCACCGCGGGCGTCCATGGCCACGAGCAGGTCGATGTACGCAGCGGGATGCACGCGCTCGATCGCTTCCCGCGTCGCGGGCGGGCCTTCGACCCACTCAATGAGGGAAGCGAACTCGGGACGGCGCAGCGCTTCGAGCACTACTTCGAATCGTTGTGGACGGTCGGGGTGGCCTGCGCCTGGGTAGTGGAGCCGGCAGGCGGGATTCCAGACTACTGATGTCGACACTACTTACGGCGGTGGGTTTCCAGCAGCTCGCGCAGGGACTCCGCTTCGAGCTTCATCTCTTTCCGAGCTTGCGCGAGCTCCGCCATCGCGCGGGCGTACCGGCGCCAGCCGTACACCACGAGCACCGCGGCGACGCCGCAGCCGGCTGCCCAGACGAACCGGCTCACCAGCGCGAACAGGGCAGCATCGAGCAGCAGAAACCCGATCGCGAAAATCGTGACGGCCCGGCTGAAGGCGTGCGACGTCATCGCACGGGTTGCCGCCGCGCGGGCAGCACGATGAAGGGAGCGTTAGGGCCCGCGCCGAGGGCGCGCAGCGTCAGAGATTCGTCGAGCACGGCGGCGCCCCGGAACTTGACGACGTACTCCTGCTCGTTGACGTCGGAGCGCTTGAGCGCGGCGCGTAACGCATCGCGCTTGAGCTGAGCGATCGTGGTGGCCTCGTCGACATGGATCGGAAGATTGTCCCATACCGGAGTCACCATCACCCGCACGGCATACCGCCCGTCGACTGAGGGAGTCGTCATGCAACTTCAACCTGGGACGCGAGCGGCAGCGTGGAGAAGAAGCGATCGATGGCCTGATCGAAGAACAGCGTCGACGCGCGCACCCGTGTCACGCCGTTCTCGCTGTCGGTCCACGCGCTGAAGACGACTTCCTCCCCACCCTGGCCCCGCAATGCCAAAAAGGTCGGCCCGCTCTTCTCCAGGAACGCTGCCGCATGAGGCACGCGCTCGGCGAAGAACTGCTGCGCGCGGGCGAGGATGTCGGCCGGCGCCAGAGTCACCGTCGTGGTGTGAATCATGGGGTCCGGAGAATGGTGATGCCCGTGGGCTGCCGCGGCACCGCGATCGTCGCGACGCGGGCACGCGTCGTGAGATCGATGACGTCCACCGCGCCCGGGTCCGCTCCGACACTCTCCTGCGAGATGAACGCCCAGCGGCCGTCCGGAGCGTATGCGATGCCGTGCGGCAGCGATTTCGACGTTGGGATCTTGGCGACTTCCGTCAAGTTTTGCGCGTCGACGAGTGAGATGCTTTGCGCTTTTTTGTTCGTCACGATGACCCAACGGTCATCCGCCGACGGCTCGACGTTGTACGCCCCAGCGCCCACCGGAATCTCTTTCACGAGCTGGAGCGATGCGGCGTCGAGCACCTGAAGGGTATTACCGTGATTGCAGGCGACGTAGAGACGCCGATCATCGGGTGAGACGGACACGAACGTCGGTGAGCAGTCGTGCGCAGCTCCCGCCGTTGCCGTTGTAGGACCGGCGGTGTGCATCGACATCGGCCCTCCCCCTCCCATCGCCATGCCCGTTCCGGTCTTGTGCCGGCGCGTGATGCGCAAGGATTGGCGATCGATCTCGAGAATCTCATCGGAGTTCATGCACGAGACATACACAAACGACCCGGCGTGATTGACTTTGACGCCGTGCGGCATGTCGCAGGCGCGCAGGTTGGTGAGCGGCGTCATCGTCGCGGTCTGAATGATCGAGACCACGTTGACGCGAGGATGATCGCCGTGAAAATCGGAATTCGCGACGAAGGCGAGCCCCCCATCCGGCGTCACGGAGATCGTGGTTGGAAACATCTCGACCTGAGCACGGCCCAGCAGCGAATCGGTGGCTGCACTCATCTTCCACAGCGATCCGTAGGGCGTGCCGTGCGCGATCGTGACGTACCAGGCGGAGCCGTCGGGCGCGACTGTGACGTTGTGCGGTCCGTCGATGTCTGCGGGCATGATGCCGACCGGCACGACCTTGGCGACACTCAGCGCCGTACCGTCCCACACGAGCTGCGTGACGATGTCGCCCGACTCGCTTGCCACCAGGATGCGGTAGCTCGGAGGAGGCGTCGATGCGGCGATGAATCCTCCCAGCAACAGCAGCGGCGTGATTATGAGACGCATGAGAAGGAAGATAGACAGTGCGCCTAATTCAGCGAGTGGCGATCTTGTCCTGAGAGGCACGCGCTTATTCGGGAGCCTCGGGCCAGTGTTTGTCCGGCCGCGCGGGCTCGCGATCGCGGTCCATTTCAGGAATGTGCTGCGGCTTCGCTTCGGTTGGAATGCCGCAACTGCTGAATCAGGTAGACGACGATCACCACATTGATGACGAGTGCCGCGATGCGCAGCGCGGATTGCCGGCGGATGAGCTCATAGATCTCGAACGGCACGAATGAGAGGGTAGCGATCACCGTGAGATACTCCGCCCACCGCTTCTCCTCCCACAGACCCAACCCCTCTGTCACGAACAAGGCGGCATAGAGGAACGCAACGATCGCGATGACGTGAAGATGGTTGGCCGGCTGGCTGCTCAACCAGGCGATCACACGGTCGGCCCAGCGGCGATCAAAGTGGGTCGCGAGTGCTTCGATCGTCCGCCGCGCGCGTTGGGCGAGCCCGGGCTGCAGCATTTTCAGCGCGCCGAACGCGACCGCTATGCACAAGACCGCCTTGACCAGCTTGAAGACGGCAATGACGCGTAGCCATACGGCCGAGCGAGTACTCAGCGCCGTGCGCGCAGCACCTCTCGTGCGGCGCGACGACCGCTCGACAACGCTCCGGCAACAGTTCCGATTTCATCGGCGTTCGTCGCTTCGCCGGCAAAGAACAGCGTTCCTTCGACCGGTCGCGTTAATGCGCGTGGCGCGCCGTTGCCGCCGACACCGATGTAGCTGTATGCCCCGCGCGAAAACGGATCCGCACGCCAATCATGACTGGCCCACGCATCGAGCTGCTCTTCCAGCTCGCGCCTGGGCACGGCGAGTACCTCGGACAACGCCACCAGGCTGCGCTCCAGCCGGGACAATGGCTCCTCGGCGAGCAAGGTTTCGGCGACCACGCCGCCCACCCAACCGGTGAGCAGGGGCGCTCGCACCGGCAGCGAACTCCACCACGTCGGTATCTCGACTCCGGCGGCGTGCAGGAAGTTCAAGCCCTTGCCGGCGGAGTCACCGTTCCCCCGCCGCTCTTTGAGAAACTCGGGCGCGTCCCAAAACGCTTCGCGGAACCGCAGTACGATTTTGAAAACGTGTCCGACCTCGAGACCTGCGAGCGCCCGTTGTTTCGCGGGTATCGCGGGCGCGAATCGGAGCGCGCCCGCCTTGAGCACCGCGACGGGGAGCGTCACGACCGCGGCGCGCGCCTGCGAGACCTCGAGCGGAGCACCGTCGCCCGCATGACATTCAACGCTGACATTGCCTCGTTTCCACGCGACGACGTGCGCGACCGTGCTCAAGCGGAGCTGCGTTCGGTCGGGATCGAGGCCATCGCGCAGCCATTGCATCAGCGCGTCGTTGCCATTCGCGATCCGGAATTGCTTGTCTGCGCGAATTTCCTCTTCGCCAGCCCCCCCGCCCCCGTCGGAGGCCTCGTCCGCAAGCGACTGCGCGCTCAGCCGCTCCGGATGCGCGGCGTACCACCCTTCGACGAAGCTCTTGAGCATGGAACGTCGGAGCGGCGGGAGTCGCGCCGAGTCGAGGTATTCGCTGACGGGGAAATCTTTGCCGCGCTTCGCGATCCGGCGGACCAGGTCGCGATTCATACTGTCGACGACTCCCCAAAAATCGGGCAGCGGCTTGAACCGTCCTCCAGCCACGAGCTCGTGCAGGTCGGGAAGCTCGAGGATGCCGAGTCCCGCCGCCCGCGCGATCGCGAGCGTCTCGCGCGCTTCGCCGTGCACGAACTCGGCGCCGAGCTCGAGGGGCACCGGCACTCTGGGATCATGACGTGTGAGAATCCGACCGCCGATGCGCGGCCGCGCTTCGATGACGGTGACGCGGAGGCCCGCTTGTGACAGATCCCGCGCGGCCGCGAGGCCGGCGGCACCGGCCCCGAGCACCAGGACATCGACGCGTTTACGATCGGAAGTCATGCCGGGCATATGCTGGAAGATAGAACGCCCTTCGTGGGACCGGAGGGGCTCCTAGGATTCCAGGTGCGCGCGGAGTGCCGATTCGATCTCGGAATTCGGCACGGCGCGCGCTCCGGCAGTCCTCGCATCGCGCAGCTGCTCGGCATTGAGATGAGAGCCGAACGCGAGCACCGCGACTCCGCGCTCCACCAAGCCGCGGATCCGGTCTTGTACGCCTGCTTTTCCTAGTTCGACGACCACGAGATCGCAGGGCTCGTCGCGAGTGATTGCGCTGCCGCTCGCGCGCACGATCTCCTGGATCTTGCCGCGGAAAAACAAATCGCCTGTCTCGACGAGTACGCGCTTACTCAACCCGCGAGCTTTTGCGTGAGATAGTCGACCAGCTGAGCGGCGGCGACGCGGTCCTGCTTCAGCGTGTCGCGGTCGCGGACCGTCACCGTTTGATCCTGTGTCGTCTGGCCGTCGATCGTGATGCCGAACGGCGTGCCCGCTTCGTCTTGCCGGCGGTAGCGCCGCCCGATCGAGCCACCGTCGTCGTAGAACACGTTGAAGTGCCGGCGCAGATCGTCATAGATGCGGTGTGCCAATTCGGGCATGCCGTCCTTGTTGACGAGCGGAAACACCGCCGCTTTGAGTGGCGCAAGCGATGGCTTGAGCTTCAACACCACCCGCTGCTCGCTACCCTCTGCTGCTTCCGCGCCGCCGACTTCTTCCTCTCGATAGGCATCGCACAGCACGACGAGCGTCGTGCGATCCGCGCCCGCGGAAGTCTCGACGACATACGGAATGAATCGTTCGTTCGTCTTGGGGTCCAAGTAGTCGAGTTTCTTCCCCGCGTATTTCTGGTGATTCGAGAGATCGAAGTCCGTGCGGTTGTGAATGCCCTCGAACTCCTGCCACCCGAACGGAAACTCGTACTGAATGTCGTAGGCGTCCTTGGCGTAGTGCGCGAGCTCATCCGTGTCGTGCTGATGCCAGCGCAGCTTGTCGGAGCGGATGCCCAACCCTTCCACCCACTTCATGCGCTCGGAGCGCCAGAACTCGAACCACTCGTTCTCGGTGCCGGGCTTCACGAAAAACTGCATCTCCATTTGCTCGAATTCGCGCGTCCGGAAAATGAAGTTGCCGGGCGTGATTTCGTTGCGGAACGCTTTTCCGATCTGCGCAATGCCAAAGGGGATCTTCTGTCGTGACGACTGCAGCACGTTCAGATAGTTCACGTAGATCCCCTGCGCCGTTTCAGGCCGCAGATAGATGACTGCGGCTTGTTCCTCGACCGGACCCATGAAGGTCTTGAACATCAGGTTGAACTGCCGCGGCGCCGTGAGCGTGCCCTTGCTGCCGCAGACGGGACATTGCGCGTCGGGTTGGCCGGGCGTGCCTTTGATCCTGGGATCGTCCGCGCGAAAGCGATTCTTGCACTTCTTACAGTCGACGAGTGGATCGGTGAATCCGGCGACGTGACCCGACGCCTCCCATACCTTGGGATGCATCAGGATGGCCGCGTCCAGGCCCTCGATATCCTCGCGCTCGTGGACCATCGACCGCCACCAGCGCTCCTTGATGTTCTTCTTGAGCTCGACGCCCAGCGGACCGTAGTCCCAGACCGAGCCGAGGCCGCCGTAGATCTCGGAGGATTGAAATACGAAGCCGCGCCGCTTGGCCAGCGACACGAGCTTATCCATGATTTTATCGGCAGTTACGGGGGCGGGGGACATAAGGAAGCCGGAAGTTAAATGTGGAGGGCCTCGCGCGCGACCTGTTCCGCCATCTGGGCAAGCGCTGGGCCGTCCAGCATCCGTCCGGCGCCGTCGCCACCGACGGTGTGCACCCCCACCATGCCTTCCACCCGGCCCGCGACCACTGCCACCTTCTTCTTTGCTGCTTGAGCCCGCCGCACGACCTCTCCAGGCGCCTTTCCAACGAGCGACGTCCGGTCGAAGACCCCTTCCGCGGTGATGACGAGGTCCGCCTTGGCCAGCGCCGCGTCGAAACCGGCGCGCTCGAGAACCCATTCCGCGCCGGCCGCAAGCTCGGCTTTCGCGAAAAAAACGAGGCCAGCACCCAGCCCGCCGGCCGCACCGCCCATGGGCATGGAGCCGAGATCTGGCCGCCCCGCATCGCTCCAGAGCGCCGCCAGACGCGCGAGTCCGTCGGCCAGCTGCGGAATCTCCTCCGGACGGGCACCTTTCTGCGGCCCGAAAACGGGAGCGGCACCCTCGGGGCCGAGCAGTGGCGTCGCGACGTCGGCGAGCGCGACCACGCGGGCCGCGAGTCCCCAGCCCGAAGCGAATGCAGCGAGCTCCGCGAGCGCTCCACCGCCCTCCGGTAGCGACTGGCCTTCGGCGTTTTCGAATGTCCACCCGAGCCCGCGCGCCGCGCCTGTGCCGCCATCGACAGTCGCCGTGCCGCCGAGTCCAACGACGACCGACTTGGCGCCACGATCGACCGCCGTCCAAATCAGCTCGCCGACGCCGCGGGTGGTGGTACGCAACGGATCGCGATCTTCCGGCTCGACCAGCGCCAGGCCGCACGCGGAGGCGCTCTCGATGATTGCCGTTTCGCCGTCGATCCATCCCAGTTCGGCAGAGACCGGCTCGCCGATCGGACCGGTGACCGGAAGCCGCTCACGCAGCGCGCCCGCCGGCAGCACCACGTCGAGCAGACCGTTGCCGCCGTCAGCGACCGGACACTCGAGCACGGAGGCGCCTGGCAGCGCGCGGCGCACGCCAATCGCGAGCGCCTCTGCGACCTGACGAGGACCAAGGGTGCCTTTGAAGGCGGCTGGAGCAACGAGGACAACGGGCGGCATCTGGAGGCCAACATAACAGAAACGAGAAACCCCCTGAGTTGCCCCAGGGGGTGATCGCCTGCCGCACACCGTGCGCCCTAGAACCCGATGTGAGCTAAGCGAACTCCTTCTCGCAAATCGGGCGGGCGCCTGGGTGACTCTGGCAGCCGGGCTATCTCTGTACGGCCGAGACCCCTTGGCTTTGCGCCCCGCCGTCACCGGCGGTTTGCCCTTTGCAGAGATTCTGCGCGCCTGGGTAGCAAGAACGGTGCCGAGTTGTAAGGGCTGTCACATCAATTAGTGTCACGGTGACCTAGGAGAATTACTGTACCGCCTTCTGCAATAGAGAATGCAGAATGCGGTACAAAAATAACCGCTCACACCTCTATTATCTGATCTCGGCGCGTCCCGACGCTGACGTAGCGAATCGGCGCACCGGCAAGATCCTGGAGCCGGTCCACATACGCGCGCGCCGCGGGCGGCAAGTCCGCCAGGCGACGGACCTCCGTCAAAGGCTTTTGCCATCCCGGCACCGTTTCATAGATCGGCTGGACTCTGCCGATCGTCTCCACGTCCGCCGGCATGCTGTCGATCGTTTCGCCATCGAGTCGATATCCGACGCCCACCGGGATCTCCGCGAACGTGTCGAGCACATCGAGTTTCGTGACCGCCAAGCCCGTCAACCCGTTCACGCGAACGGCGTACCGCACGACGACCGCGTCGAACCAACCGCAGCGCCGCGGCCGTCCCGTCGTCGCGCCGAATTCGCCACCCAGCTCGCGAATGCGCTGCGCCACATCGGGTGCCGCTTCGGTGGGCAGGGGGCCGTTGCCCACCCGCGTGGTATACGCCTTCACCACGCCGAGGACGGCGTCGATCGCGGTGGGGCCGATTCCCACGCCGACAGCGGCGCCACCCGCGGTCGTGTTGGACGACGTCACGTAGGGATACGTGCCGTGGTCGACATCGAGTAACGCGCCCTGCGCGCCTTCGAGCAGCACCGATTCTCCGCGCTCGAGCGCCTCCCACACCACTCGACCCGCATCGACCGCCAACGGCAATAGTCGCGGTGCCAGTCTTTCGAGCAAACGCACGTGCTCTTCAGCATTGGCCCGCTCGCCGCTGGCGCGCGAGCCGCCTGCGAGCAGCTCGAGCATCTGATTTGCCGCCTCCACGCGGACGCGGACCTGCTCCTGAGCGCGCGTGAGATTACGCAGATCGCCGACCCGCATGCCGCGGCGCCCGTACTTGTCTTCATACGTCGGCCCGATGCCCCGCCCTGTCGTCCCGATCTGGTCTTTCTTCTCACGGGCGCGGTCGAGCAGCTTGTGATAGGGGAGCGTGAGATGCGCGCGCTCCGAGACGTGCAGCTTGTGCTCGGTGCGGACTCCGCGCGCCGCCAGCGCATCGAGCTCGGCGAACAGCTGCTCGGGATCCAGCACCACGCCGTTGCCGACGACGCAGACCGCGCCCTGAAGAATTCCAGATGGGATCTGGTGCAGGACGAATGACTTGCCCTCGCCCGTGTCCACCGTGTGCCCTGCATTCGCGCCGCCCTGATAGCGCACCACGAGATCCGCGCGCTCGGCCAGGACGTCCACGATTTTGCCTTTGCCCTCATCTCCCCACTGGGCACCGACCACGACCACACACTGCGTCTTCGGTCCGAACACGAAGGGTTCTCCTCACTGGAAATAAAAAAGCCCCCGGCGGGGGCTCTGGAGTATCCTCTGTGGGAAGCTATGCCGCGCGGAGCACGCGCGCCAGTGCCGCGGCGACGGTGGCGGCGCCGTCCAACCTGACCCGAGTTGTGTTGTCCGCCGGACGATGCACGACCCGCATGGTGCGCCAATCTCCCTTCAGGATCGTGACACACTCGCGTGCTACCCGCGCTAAGGCAATACCGTCTACGACGACCGGCAACCAACGCCACCGCCCCGCCCGAAGTGCCTCAGCGATGGCGACACTGGTCCTCCCGGCTCGATGCAGAAAGGCAACCGGCCGACCGATGTCATCGATGCCATCGAGATTGATCACGGAGGCATCTGCAATGAGATCGGCGCGATCAGCGGCCAGCGCCCGTGCACCGACAAGGCCGAGCTCTTCGCCGTCGGGAAAAATCACGCCGACGCTGGATGAAGATGCCAGCTGATCGAGGGTCATGAAGATCGCGATTAATGCGGTCGCATTGTCCACCGCACCAGGGGAGTTGTCGTTCACGCGATTCTGAAAGACCACAACCAGGCTGATCACCAGCAGCGCGGCCGCGGGCAGGGACGCCAGCAATACTCCGACGAGCCCAAGCACGAGCCCCAAGAACCCCAATAATCGAACAGCCATCGAGATCGGCTGTCCTTTGGAGTCATAGTGAGCAACGAGCCATGTTTTCACAACCTGCGAACGCATCGCGATGAGATTGATGCCTTGAATGTGGCGCGGAGCACCCAGCAGTGCCTTGGACGGCCGCCCCGCAAAGGCGTGCTCCTCGACACGAAAGCCTCGCGCCGATAGCTCGCGCTTCAGAGTCTCCCGAACTTTGGCATGATTGACTGAACCTACGAGCCGTGGAATCGCCAGCTCGCGGAATAACGCGCCGTAATCAGTCACCGCGCACGAGGGCCGTAATGCGCTCGCGATCGGCGGTTGAAACGGGCGCGAGCGGCGGACGCGTGGGACCACCGTATAACCCCACCGCGTCCATTGCCGCTTTCACGCCCGCGGGGCCGAGCTTGCCGACGATCTCTTTGTCGAGCGGTGTGACGCGTTCCTGGATCCGCCCCGCCGCGGCGCGATGCCCCTGCTCGAACTCGCGCACGAGCTGCACGCAGAGACTCGGCGCAAAGCACGCAACCCCGATGACCCCACCCTGACAACCCATCTCGAGCGCGGCGAAGAGCAGCGACGCCGATCCCGCGAGCACCGTCCATTGCGGCACCGCTTCCCGGTATGCCGCCAGGTTCTTCGGATCGCCCGACGAATCTTTGACTCCGATGATGCGCTCGTGTCCCGTCAGCTGCTGCAAGAACGCCGGCTCGAGCGCGAGATGAGTGTACTTGGGGATGTTGTAGACGAACACGGGCACGGGGCTCGCGTCGGCGACGGCGCGGAAATGGACGGCGAGCAACGCCGGCGTTGCGCCTGCCGAGAAGTACGCGGGTGGGCGCACGAGCACCGCGTTGGCACCCTCGAGCGCGGCGGCCCGGGACAACGCGATCGTCTGACGCGTCGACTCCGCGCCGGTGCCGGCAATCAGCCAGGCCCCGTCGCTCAACTCCTTGCGCGCCACCGCGACCAGCTGTCGTTGCTCATCGGCGTCGAGCAGCGCCGCCTCCCCTGTCGATCCGGAAACGACGATGCCGTTCACGCCCTCGGTGAGGAGCCGCGAGATGTTCTGCCGGAAATGGAGCGGCGCAACGTCACCGCTCGTGGGATCGAACGGCGTGGTGATCGGCGCGAAAACGCCGTTCACTCGCTCGGCGCCGCCGAGGCGACCCGTGATGGGCGCCGCAGTGTGCGGACCTGCAGCTGAAAATCGGATGGATTCGACGATGCGGCCAATGCGGTCTCGTACGTCACGACGTCCTCGCCGACGAGATCCATGAGATGCTGGTCGAACGTCTGCATGCCGTACTGTTCGCGCGATTCCTTGATGTAGTCGTGCAGCGACGGCGTGCGGTCGCGCTGGCGGATCATGTCGCGCGCGGCACCCGTCGCCAGCAGGACCTCGAGCGCCGCCGCGCGCCCGTGGCCGTCGCCTCGCGGCAGCAAGCGCTGCGACACGACGGCGTGCAGCGCCTCGGACAGTCGCAGCCGGGCAATTTCCTGCTCCTCCGGCGGGAACATCGAAATAATCCGGCTGATGGTCGTCACGGCATCGGGCGTGTGCAGCGTCGAGAGCGGCCTTCATCGCCGTGTCGATCGTCTCGGCATCCCGCAGCTCGCCGATCAGGATCACGTCGGGATCCTGGCGTAAGGCCGCGTGCAACCCCGTGCGAAAATCGTCGGTATCCACACCAATCTCGCGCTGGGTGATGGAGCAGTTGATGTCGCGGTGGAGAAATTCGATCGGGTTTTCGAGCGTAAGGATGTGGCGATGCTGGTTTTGATTGATGTGGTTGATGATCGCCGCCATCGTCGAGCTCTTGCCCGACCCCGTCACGCCGGTCACGAGGATCATGCCGCGCTCCGCGGTCGCGACCTGAGTGAGCACGGCAGGCAGCTTCAACGACTCGAAGGTCGGTACGTCGAAGGGAATCACGCGCATCACGATCATGAACGAGGAGCGTTGCCGCAGGATGTTGACCCGGAACCGGCCGATGCCCGGCATGCCCCAGGAGCAGTCGTAGTCCCGCAGCTTGTCGATGCGGCCGCGGTCCTCTTCGTTGGCGATCAGCTGTAGCGCGATGGCCTTGGTCTGATGGGGCGTGAGCCGCTGCTTGGTCAGCGGGACCAGCTTGCCGTCGATGCGCGCCCGGAAGACGTCCCCGGCCTTGATGTGCAGGTCGGAGGCCCCGCGATCTACGGCGGCCTTGATGATCTTTTCCATTCAGTACCCAGCGTCGAGGTCGACGACGTTCGTGAGGGGCGCCCCTGCAAGATAGCGCCGGATGTTGTCCACGATGAGGGCAGTTTCCCGTTCCCAGAAGCCATTGGTCACGGAGCTGACGTGCGGGCTCACGAGCACGCGCGGATGACGCCAGAAGGGGTGTTCAGGTGGCAACGGCTCTACGCCGAATACATCGAGCGCGGCGCCGCGGAGTTGGCGCTTGTCGAGCAGCTCCAGCAACACCGCCTCATCGAGCAGCGATCCGCGGGAAACGTTGATGACGAGCGCGTGGAGCGGCAGCATCTCGAGCACGCGGCGATCGACCGCACCCGCGGTCTCGGTCGTATGCGGTGCCGCGATCACGAGGACGTCACTTCCCGCTGCCAGGCGCGGCAACTCCGCTAACGTCCCGATCCATCGCGCGGCTGACAGCCCGCCGAGTTCCGGCCGACGTCGTACGGCCGCGAGCGACATGCCGAGCGCGAGCCCGCGACGCGCCACCGCGCTTCCGATACCGCCCAGCCCGAAAACGCCGAGCCGCAAATCCCGGAATTCGCGCATCGGGATCGCGCCGTCGGTGAAGTCTTCTTTGGCCCATCGCCCCTGACGCTGGGCGGACACCATGCGGTCGAGGCCGCGCGTGAAATAGGCGATCGCGGCGATGACCCAGTCGGCCATCGGGTCGGCGTGCACGCCGGCGGAGTTGGTGAGTACCACTCCGCTGCCCGAGATATGCGCGAGACTGGACCCGACGCCGGCGGTGGCGGTGTGCACCCAGCGCAGCGTGCCTTTCGCCGCCGCCGCGACCCCCGCTGGCACGCCGTATCCGATGTAGATCTCGGCGCCACGCGCGGCGGCGATCGCTTCCGGTGACCCCGACCCGCCGTCGCCGTCGGACACGGCGGGCGCTTTTGCCTCCATGACGTCCCACCCCGCGCCCAGCGCATTCCTGATCTCGACCACGCGGGCATTGGGAATCCGCCACACGCCGCGGGGCGACGCCAGATCGATTACCAGACGGCGCGCGTTCACTCCCCCGTCGAGACCGTCCGCACCTGATCGTGGTGCAACAGCGTGATCATTGCCTGATCGTGCAGGCGCTTGGAACCGCGCATCTCGAGGTCGATAACCAGATCGACATTCTCTTGCCGGCTCGAGATCGTCAGGATCTCCAGGCCGGTGCGGCGCACCAGCGTCTCCAAATCCTCGAGGACCGTGGGACCGGGGCGCGCGTGAACCGAGATCTTCGATCTCGTGGATTGGCGCTCGACGACGATTTCTACGCGCCCGAGCCCCTGTAGTACGATTAGGACGACCAGCGTCGTCGCCAACGCTTCGGCATAGTAGCCGCTTCCCAACGCGACGCCGATCGCGGCGACGACCCAAATCGTCGCCGCGCTCGTGAGTCCCACGACGGCGCCGCGCGCGTGGAGAATCGTCCCCGCCCCAATGAAACCGACGCCGGTGACGATCTGTCCGGCCACGCGCGTCGGATCGGCTCCGGCTCCAACCATGGCGATGGACAGATGCGTGTACAGGACCGAGCCGATACAGATGAGAATGTTCGTGCGCAGCCCCGCCGGCTTGCCGCCAAGCTCCCGTTCCAACCCGATCGCGCCCCCGAGCAGCGTTGCCAAGCCCACCTGGGCGACGAGCGCGAGACGGAGTATCTCGGCCATGTGGCGCATCATCTCGCCCATATCAATCCTCTCCCGCCTTGAGGAATCCCATCCGGTCCCGCACCTCGGCCATGGTCTTGCGCGCGAGCACACGCGCCTTGCCGGCCCCCGCGCGCAGCCGCTCCAGGACCGTCGCGGGCTCGCGCCGCAGCGCATTCGCGCGTTCGCGCATGGGCGCGAGCGTCGCTATCATGTTGTCCGCGAGCACCCGCTTGCAGTCGAGACATCCCCACCCCGCGGTCCGGCACTTGTGCGCGACCTCGGTGACGGTGTCGGGCGGCGAGAAGCCCTGGTGCACGGTGAAGATGTTGCAGATCTCGGGCGTGCCGGGATCCTTGCGGGTCTTGCGAGCCGGATCGGTCACCGCCGGGCGCAACTTTTCCCAAATGGCCTCCGGCGATTCGAACAGGCCGATCGTGTTGCCGAGGCTCTTCGACATCTTGCCTTTGCCATCGAGGCCCAGCACGCGCTTGGTTGTCGTCAGCAGCGGTTGCGGCTCGGGGAAGTAGCCGTGGCCGTGGCGCGCGTTCCAGCGCCGCGCGATCTCGCGCATCAGCTCGAGATGCTGCACCTGATCTTCTCCTACCGGCACGAGGCTAGCTTTGTAGAGCAGCACGTCGGCTGCCTGCAGTATCGGATAGGCGAGCAGGCCGGCGGGGACGCTCTCCTGTCGCTGCGCTTTATCCTTGAATTGCGTCTGCCGCTCGAGCTCGCCGAGCGGCGTGACGGTCGTGAGCAGCCAGTTCAGATCGGTATGTTCGGCGACGTGGGACTGGACGAAGACGATGCACTTCTCGGGATCCAGCCCGACGGCGTACAAGCTGACCGCCATATCGAGCGTCAATGAGGCGAGCGTGGCGGCGTCGTACGGCTGCGTGACGGCGTGGAGATCGACGATCGAGAACAGGCAGTCGTGCTGGGTCTGCAGTCGCACCCAGTTCTGCACTGCGCCGAGATAATTGCCGATGTGGAGCTCGCCGGAGGGCTGGATGCCGCTGAAAACACGCGCCATTGGCGTTGCAAAGTGCGAGATTACAAGGACTTAGTCAAGGTCGCGGAGGGTGCGGCGCGGCGCGCAGCGGAGTATCTGCGCGCCGCCGTGCGCCCTGGTTGGCAAGCCTGGACGGAGAAGAGCCAGCACGACTTCGTGACCGACATCGATCGCGGATCCGAAGCGCTGATCGCGGAGCAGTTATTGCGCAGCGTGCCCGGATCGCTCGTGGTCGGTGAGGAGCTGACACCGGAACTCGTTGCTCAGGCCGACGTCGTCTGGATCGTCGATCCGCTCGACGGCACAACCAACTTCCTGCACGGCTATCCCGAGTACGCGGTGTCCATCGGGTGCGCGGTCGGCGGTGCGCTGTGCGCGGGGGTGATTCACGACGTGCCGAAGGACGTCGTCTACCGCGCGTGGACCGGTGGTGGAACGTGGATGGGCACGGCGCGCGTGAAGGTGTCGACGGTGACGGAGCCGAAACGCGCGCTGATCGCGACGGGATTTCCCTTTCGACAGCTCGGGACGCTCGAGACCTATTTGCGACAGTTCGCCGCCATCACGCGCAATGTCAGCGGGATTCGCCGCGCGGGCTCGGCGGCGCTCGACTTCGCGCACGTCGCCGCCGGCAATTTCGACGCGTTCTGGGAGCTGGGCCTAGCGCCGTGGGACATCGCGGCGGGCGTGGTGCTGATCCGCGAAGCGGGTGGCCTGGTAACCCGGTTCGACGGCAACGAGGACGTGCTGAATCACGACAACATTGCCGCCGGTAACCCGGCCATGCACGCGTGGCTGCTGAAAACGCTGGCCAGCGCCTGATGACTTCTCAACTCGTCGAATGTGTGCCGAATTTTTCGGAAGGTCGCGATCCGCGCACGATCGAGGCGCTGCGCAACGCGCTGACGGCGGTCCTGGGCGTTCGCCTCCTCGACGTGCAAACGGATGTTTCGCACAATCGATCGGTGTTCACGTTCGTTGCCCCGCCCGCGGCGGCGCTCGAGGCGGCGTTCGCGGCGCTGCGCGTCGCGACACAGCGGATCGACCTGACGAAACACAAGGGTGAGCACCCGCGGATGGGCGCGACGGACGTGGTACCGTTCGTACCCGTTGCGGGAATCACGATGGACGAATGCGTCGCGCTCGCCAGGACGTTAGGCGAGCGCGTGGGCAAGGAGCTACAGATACCCGTCTTTCTCTACGCCCGAGCCGCAACCCGCCCCGAACGCGTGCTGCTGCCCGACGTGCGCAAGGGTGAGTTCGAAGGAATGCAGGGCAGAGTGCTCGAGCCGGACTTCGGACCGACCCGCGTCCACCCCACAGCTGGGGCCACGGCCATCGGTGCCAGACCGTTTCTCGTGGCATACAACGTCTACCTCGATACGAAGGACGTCGCGATCGCGAAGGAAATCGCCAAGCAGATCCGGACGTCGAGCGGCGGCCTTCCCGCGGTGCAGGCGAGCGGCTTCGCGGTCAATGGCCTCGCCCAGGTGTCCATGAACCTGCTCGACATCGACATCACGCCGCCCGCGATGGTATTCGGCGCCATCAAGGGACTGGCCGAGAAGCGCGGCCTGAATGTGATCAAGAGCGAGATTGTGGGCCTGATTCCGGAGCGCGCGATCTTTGGCGCCGCGGGAGCAGCGCTGCAGCTTCCTGACGCGGCCGATCACATCCTCGAGGCAAAGTTTCGGGAAGCGCAAGAACCGACGCTGGACGGCTGGATCGACGAGCTCGCCAGCGGCGAACCGACACCCGGTGGTGGGAGCGCCGCGGCGCTTGCCGGCACTCTAGCAGCGGCGCTCGTCGCGATGGTGGCGCGTCTCACGATCGGACGGAAGGCGTACGCCGCGGTCGACAAGCGCGCCCGGGAGATTCTCGTCGCGGCTGAGGCGCTGCGAGGAGAGCTGCGCCGGCTGGTGGATGAGGACGCCGCGGTTTATGCGGCCGTGAGCCGGGCCTACAAGATCCCTAAACACGATCCCCAACGCACGCGCGCCATAGACGACGCGCTGCTCGCTGCGGCACGCGTTCCCGCGGAGGTTGCCAAGCGCGCGTCGCGAGTACTGGAGCTGGCTGAGGAGCTCCAAAAGATCGGCAACAAGAACGCGCGCTCGGACGCCGAGGTGGCCGATGGACTGGCCGTCGCCGCGATCGCGGGCGCCGAGGAGAATGTCACAGTAAACCTGGCGGCGATGTCAGATCAGACTAAAGGGCGGGAATTGCTGTCAGGATCCTAGGTCCGTTCTCCCCGATCGCGACGGTGTGTTCGAAGTGCGCCGATAACGATCCGTCCTGCGTCACCACCGTCCACTTGTCGTCCAGCGTGCGGATCGCCGATCCGCCCTGATTGATCATCGGCTCGATCGCGATCGTCATGCCGGGCATGAGCCGCGGGCCGCGCTTGGGCTTGCCGTAGTTCGGGACCTGCGGCTCCTCGTGAAACGCCGCGCCGATGCCGTGCCCCACGAGCTCCCGCACCACCGAGTATCCAGCGGCTTCCGCGACTTGTTGCACGGCGTGTCCGATGTCGCCAACGTGATTGCCGGCCCGCGCTTGCGCGACGCCGGCCGCCAGCGCGTCCTGCGTGACCTGGAGCAAGCGGGCCACGGCCGGCGTGACGTCACCAACCGGAAACGTCGCCGCCGAGTCGGCGTGCAACCCCTCGAGCCAGACACCGACGTCCACGCTGAGGATATCGCCGTCGTGCAGCACCCGTTTGTGCGACGGGATGCCGTGCACGATTTCCTGATTGATCGACGTGCACAAGGTGGCGGGAAAGTCGTACAGCCCCTTGAACGAGGGCTGCGCGCCCGGATGACTGCGAATGAACGTCTCGGCGAGGCGATCGAGCTCTTCGGTCGTGATGTCGGGCCGGATGAGGCGGCCCACCAGCGCCAGCGTCTCGGCGACGATCCGGCCGGCCGCGGCCATCGTCTCGATCTCGCGCGGCGATTTGATGGTGATCATCGCCCGATGATCCGCTTGATCGCTCCGCTGATCTGGTCGACCGTCCCGGTGCCGGGGACACGGTGCACGATCCCGCGTTGCGCATAGTGCGCGATGAGGGGAGCCGTGTCGCGTTGGTAGGAATTCTGGCGATTCGCGATGACCGCGGGCGTGTCGTCGGTGCGGCCCCGCTGCGCCATGCGACGCACCAGCTCATCCTCGGTGACGTCGAGCAACAGAATGTGATTCAGCCGCTGCCCACGCGCGGCCAGCGTCTTATCGACGAGCTCGGCCTGCGCGGCGGTGCGGGGGAAGCCGTCCAGGATGGCGCCCTGCTTGGCCTCCGGACGCACGAGCTGGTCCTTGATCAAACTGAGAATCACGCTGTCGGGAACGAGCTTGCCGTCGTCATAGTACTTCTTGGCTTCCACGCCGAGCGGCGTGCCGTCCCGCATGGCCGCGCGGATCAAATCGCCGGTGGTGATCTTGGGAAGGCCGAGACGCTCAGCGAGAATCTGTCCCTGGGTTCCTTTGCCCGAGCCCGGCGCCCCCAGGATGAGGATATACACTAGCGGCGGAAGCGAACCCGCGAGGTGCCAGCGCCCGCGCCGCCACCCTTCATAAAGCCGTCGTACTGCCGCAGCAACAGGTGCTGCTGGACTTGCTGCACGGTATCGAGCGCCACGCCGACGACGATCAGCAGCGCCGTGCCACCGAACCCGAACGGCATGTTCAGCGTGTTGGACACGACGATCGGCAGCAACGCCACGAACGTCAGGAAGATCGCGCCGGGCAGCGTGATGCGGGTCAGCACCGTGTCGATGTAATCCGCCGTCGCGGCACCGGGCTTCACGCCGGGAATGAAAGCCCCCTGCTTCTTCAGGTTCTCCGCCAGATCCACAGGATTGAAAATGATGGACGTGTAGAAGTACGCGAAGAAGACGATCAGCGCGGCGCTCGAAACGACGTACCAGACCGATGTGGTATTGAAGTATTCGGCGAACCGCTTCAGCCAGGCCACGCCGCTGAACGTCGCCACCGTACCGGGCACAATAATCAAGGACTGGGCAAAAATAATCGGCATCACACCCGCGCTATTGATGCGCAGCGGGATGAACGTTTTCTGAGCCTCGGTCATGCGTCCTCGGCCCAATACTTTGCGCGGGATCTGCACCGGGATCCGCCGGGCCGCCACGGTGATGGCGACCGTCCCCGCGACCACGAGCACCATCATGATGAGCACGATGAGCAGTACCGGGAAGCTGAGCGTGCCCGTGCGCAGCGCTTCGATCGTGCGCAGCGTCTCCGGCAGGATCCGCTCGATGATCGAGAAAAAGATCAGCAAGCTCATGCCGTTGCCGATCCCCCGCTCGGTGATCTGCTCGCCGAGCCACATGACGAAGACGCCGCCCGTGGTGAGCGTGAGCACCGTCGTCATCCGGAATGCCCACCCCGGATGCGCGACCGCGTTGGGCAGCTGTTCGGTGAAGATCGCGAAGCCGTACGCCTGGAAGATGCACAGCACGACGGTGAGATAGCGCGTCCACTGCGTCAGCTTCCGCTTCCCATCGTCGTCGCGCTGCATCTTTTCGATGATCGGGAACACCGGTCCGGCGAGCTGGAAGACGATGCTCGCGGAGATGTAGGGCATGATGCCGAGCGCAAACACGGTCGCGCGCGAGAACCCGCCGCCCGCGAAGAGATCGTAGAGCTGGAAGAGGGTGCCCTGTCCCGCGTTCGTCAGGAAGTCGGCGAGCGCGTCGACGTTGACGCCGGGCGTCGCGATATGTGCCCCGATCCGGTAGATCGCGAGGCACAAAAAGGTGAAGAGGAGCTTTTCCTTGAGCTCCGGAACCTTGAACAGATTGGGGATCGGATTACTCACGCGATTGTTCCGCCGGCCTCTTCGATCTTCGTCTTGGCGCTCGCTGAAACCGCCACACCCTTCACGACGAACTTCCGTCCCGACACCTCACCCGTTCCCAACAGCTTGATCGGGTGATCGGGCCGCCGCACCAGCCCGGCGCCGAACAGCGTCTCCGGCGTCACCTCGACCCCTTCCGCCAGCAGCACGAGATGCCGCACGTTGACCACCTGCGCAGGCTGCTTGAAGGGATTGGTGAAGCCGCGCTTGGGAATGCGCCGGATGAGCGGCATCTGCCCGCCTTCGAATCCCGGGCGTACCTTGCCGCCTTGCCGCGCCGTCTGACCTTTCCCGCCGCGGCCCGCCGTCTTCCCGATGCCCGACCCCGGCCCGCGTCCTTTGCGAATGCGCGCCCGATGCGAACCCGCGGGCGGCCGCAGGTCGTGGAGCGAGAGTCGCGTGACGGGCGCGGGCGCCTCGGCTTTCGCTTTCCGCTTTCTCTTCGTTTTGGTGACCGGCATCTACTTCTTTCCTTCCTTCTCGGGCGTCACCTGCACGAGGTGACGCACCTGTTGGAGCATGCCGCGCAGCGCCGGGTGATCGGGGTGCACGACTTCATCCTGGTGATGCTTGAGACCCAGGGCGATCAGCGTGCGCTTCATCCGATAAGAGTGGCCGCTGCCGGAGCGCACCTGCTTGATCCGGAGCGCGCCTTTCCCCGCGGGCGGCAGTACCCGATCGCGGCCCGGTTTCCGTTTCCGGTATTTGCGTGTCGGGGGCAGCCTACCCATGCGTCACCACCGATTCCTGCCTCGCGCGGTACGGAATCGCCTCGACCTCGATGCCCCGTTCCCGCGCGACCCGCCGCGCGGTCGTGAGACGCTTCAGCCCGTCCATCGTCGCCCGCACCATGTTGTGCGGGTTCGTCGAGCCCAGGCTCTTCGTGAGAATGTCACGAATGCCTGCACACTCGAGGACCGCGCGCACCGGACCTCCGGCGATCACGCCGGTTCCCGACGCCGCTGGCTTGAGCAGCACCCGGCCGGCACCGTGCTTCCCGATGATTTCATGCGGGATCGTGCCGCCGGTGAGGGGCACTTCCGACATGCTGCGGCGCGCCGCCTCGACCGCCTTGCGCACGGCTTCGCTGACTTCGTTGGCCTTGCCCGTGGCAATCCCCACCTGGCCTTTGCCGTCGCCGACCGCGACCAGCGCATTGAAGCTGAAGCGCCGGCCACCCTTCACGACCTTCGCCACGCGGTTGATCGCGACGACGTTCTCGACCATGCCGTCGCCTTCGCGCTGGCGGTCGCCGCCGTCGCGCCGGTCACCACCCCGGCCCCTGCCCCGACCACCACGTCCTCCGCCACCGCCGCGCGGACCGCGTGCCGGCCGGTGTTCTTCGGGCGCCGGTGGAGGGGGAGCGTCGGCCGCCGGGACGTTGGTCGGCGCGGCGGTTCCCTCAGTCGAGGGTACGGTTTCGTCTTTTGGATCTGGCATCAGAACTCCAATCCCCCTTTGCGAGCGCCATCGGCGACGGCTTTCACACGTCCGTGATACTGGTAGCCGCCGCGATCGAACACGACTTTCGCGATCCCTTTTTCTTTCGCTTTCGCCGCGATGAGCCGGCCGAGCGCGAAACTGCGCGCGACCTTGCCCTTGCCCTCGACCTGGACGCCTTCGGACGTATCGGCAGCGCCGGCGAGCGTGACGTTGCGCTGATCGTCGACGAGCTGCGCGTAGATGTGCTTCGAGGAGCGGAACACGACGAGGCGCGGCCGCTGGGCCGTCCCTGTCACTTTCTTGCGAACGCGGAGGTGCCGGCGATACCGGTTGTCGGCCGCTGTTTTGATCTTGTGAATCGATCGCATGATTATTTCGCCGCCTGGGCCGTCTTGCCCGCCTTGCGGCGGACCTGCTCGCCGACGTAGCGGATGCCCTTGCCCTTATAGGGCTCCGGTGGCCGGACGTTGCGCAGCTCCGCGGCCACCTGCCCCACCAGTTCCTTGTCGACGCCCTCGATCTTCACGAGCACGTTGTTGGTCACCGTAATCTTGATGCCCTGCGGCGCATGATAGGGAACGGGATGCGAGAACCCCACCACGAGCTGGACGCCGAACGGTTTCACCTCGGCCTTGTAGCCGACGCCCTGGATCTCGAGCGACTTCGCGAACCCTGCGGTCACGCCCTCGACCATGTTGGCGACCAGTGTGCGCGTGAGGCCGTGCAGCGCCTTGTGCTGCGCCTCGTCGGACGGACGCTTGACGACCACGGTGCCGTCCTCGAGCGTCAGCAGCATCTCCGGATGCAGCGAGCGGCTGAGCTCACCCTTCGGCCCCTTCACCGTGATACGCCGACCGTCGATCTGTGCCGTGACGCCCTTGGGGAGCGGAACGGGCTTCCTGCCGATGCGCGACATCTGCTCGCTCCTACCAGACCACCGCGAGCACTTCGCCGCCCACGCGGGCGGTGCGGGCTTCGCGGTCGGTCATGAGCCCCTGCGGCGTGCTGAGAATCGCCATGCCGAGGCCGTTCTTGATGCGCGGGATCTCGCGCGCCTTGACGTAACGCCGCAGCCCCGGCGACGACACCCGCTGCAGCTCGCGGATGACGGGCGCGTCGTTGTGGTACTTCAAGTACAGCCGCAACAATCCGTGTTGGCCATCGTCCAGCACCTTGAAATCCTGGACGTAATGGTTGTCGCGGAGAATCGTGGCGATCGCGACCTTCAGCTTCGACACCGGCATGTCGACCCGGCGGTGGCCCGCGAGACACGCGTTGCGCACCCGGGTCAGCATATCGGCGACGGGATCAGTAACGCTCATTCGTGTCCCCCGCCCCCTCTTACCAGCTGGCCTTGCGTACGCCGGGAATTTCCCCGCGCAGCGCAAGCTCACGGAAACAGATGCGGCACAACTTGAACTTGCGCAGCGTGCCGCGGCTCCGGCCGCAGCGCTGGCAGCGGTAGTAGCCCCGCACCTTGAACTTCGGGCCCCGCTTCACCCTCTCCAACCACGCCTTCTTTGCCATGAGGTCTCCTAAGCTGCCGCGCCGGCGGTTTCGACCCGGAACGGCATGCCCAACTCTCGCAGGAGGGCCAGCGCGGTGTCGTCGCGCCCGGCGCTCGTCACGAACGTGATGTCCATCCCGTGAATGCGCTCGACTTTGTCGTAGTCGATCTCGGGGAAAATCATCTGCTCCTTGATGCCCAGCGTGTAATTGCCGCGCCCGTCGAAGCTCTTCGACGGCAGCCCGCGAAAGTCGCGCATGCGCGGCACCGCGATCGAAATGAAGCGATCGAGGAACTCGTACATGCGGCCGCCGCGCAGCGTCACGGCGCAGCCGATCGCCTGCCCTTCACGCAGGTTGAAGTTCGCGATCGCCTTCTTGGCGCGCGTGACCACCGGGTGTTGGCCGGTGATGGCGGCGAGCTCGGCGACCGCAGCCTCGAGTCCCTTCGGATTCTTCGGCGCGTCGCCCATGCCCACGTTCAGCACGATCTTCTTGAGCTTCGGAATCTCGTGCGGATTCCCGAACGCGAACTGCTGCTGCAGCTTGCCGCGGACCTGCTGCTCGTAGAAGTCCCACAGGCGCGCCCGCGGCGCCGGCTCGACCGGCTCGGCGGGCGCTGCTGCCTCGGCCGCCGCCGTTTGCGGCGCCGGCTTGCCCTTTTTCTCCTGCTTGGGCTGCTTCGGCTGCTGCTGCGGTTTCGGCTTCTTCTCCTGTTTCTCTTTCTCGTCGGCCATACCTACCTCACGCGCGGGATCGGCTGGCCGGATTTCACCGCGATCCGTTCCAGGGTCCCGTCCTTGTCCAGGCGCCGGCGCACGCGCGTCGGCGCTCCCGACTTCGGGTCGAGCAGCATCACGTTGGATGCCGCGATCGGCGCCGCGAATTCGATGATCCCGCTTTCGCCCTGCGGCGTCGTGGCCCGTTTGTGCTTCTTCACCAGATTCACCCCTTCCACCACGACCCGGAATTTCTTGGGATAGACGTGGAGGATCTTGCCTTCCTTGCCCCGGTGCTCGCCGCTGATGACGCGCACGACATCGCCTTTGGTGACGTGCATCTTGTGCCGGATGGGCGCGGTCCGCCGCTGCTCGCGCCGGGACTTCTTGTAAACGAGCGGCTTCATATCAGATCACCTCCGGCGCCAGCGACACGATCTTCATGAACCGTTTCTCGCGCAGCTCGCGGCCGACCGGCCCGAAGATGCGGGTGGCGCGGGGCTCGCCTTCGTCGTTGATCAACACCGCCGCGTTCTCGTCGAAGCGGATGTAGGAACCGTCCTTGCGCTTCGTCTCCTTGGCCGTCCGCACGATGACCGCCTTGACCACCTCGCCCTTTTTCACCTGGCCGGTGGGGATGGCGTCTTTGATCGTGACCACGACGACGTCGCCCAGCCCCGCGTAGCGGCGCTTGGAGCCGCCGAGCACGCGAATCACGAGCGCGCGGCGCGCGCCCGAGTTGTCGGCGATCTTGATCTGCGATTCTTGCTGCACCATGGCTCTCTCCGCTTACTTCGCGCGCTCGATGATCTCGACCACGCGCCAGCGCTTGCGCTTGGAGAGCGGCCGCGTTTCGACGATGCGCACCGTGTCACCGAGCTTCGCGCCGTGCTCGTCATGCGCGGCGACCGTCTTGGTGCGATTGACCTGCTTGCCATAAAAGCCGTGCGCGAAGCGACGCTGCATCGAGACGGTCACCGTCTTCTGCATCTTGTCGCTCACCACCGTGCCTGTCCGGACCTTCCTCCGGCCGCGCTCCGTCATGCTGAGGCCCTCTCCTTCAAGATCGTCTGTATGCGCGCAATATCCCGGCGAATCGAGCGCAGCTGGAGCGGATTGGTGAGCGATTCCGTCGCCCGCCGGAACTCGAGCCGGAACCGCTCCTCCGTGAGCACCGCAAGCTTCTGCTGTAGCTCGTCGGTCTTGAGCCCGCGCAGTTGCTCCGGCCGATTCTCGGTCTTCGGCATCCTACCGCTCCTCCCGCTTCACAAACTTCGATTTCACCGGAAGCTTGGCGGACGCGAGCGCCAGAGCGGCGCGTGCCGATGCCTCCTCGATGCCCTCGAGCTCGAACATGATCCGGCCCGGCTTCACCACCGCCACCCACCCTTCCGGATTGCCCTTGCCCTTACCCATCCGCGTTTCCGCCGGCTTCTTGGTGATCGGCTTGTCGGGGAACAGGCGGATCCACACTTTGCCGCCGCGCTTCATCTCGCGAGTCAGCGCGACGCGCGCGGCCTCGATCTGTCGATTCGAGACCCAGCCCGGCTCCAGCGACATCAACCCGTAGTGGCCGAACGCCACGGTGTTACCGCGCGTCGCCATCCCGGAAGTGCGGCCCTTGAACCGCTTGCGAAACTTGACCCGCTTGGGTGCCAGCATGGTTTAGACGCCCGTCGAATAAGTGCGGCCGTGGAGATCCTCGGTCCGCTCGCCTTTGAAGATCCAGACTTTCACGCCGATCGTGCCGAACGTCGTCTTCGCCGTCGACGTCGCGTAGTCGATGTCCGCACGCAACGTATGCAGCGGCACGCGACCTTCGTGGTAACCCTCGGTGCGCGCGATTTCGGCGCCGCCCAGCCGGCCTGCCGTCTTGATCTTGATCCCCTGCGCCCCCATGCGCATCGCGCTCTGCACCGCGCGCTTCATCGCACGGCGGAACGAGATCCGCTGCGTCAGCTGATGCGCGACGCTGTCGCCGACGAGCTGCGCGTCGAGCTCGGGCCGCTTGATCTCCTCGACGTTGATGCCGACTTCCTTCCCCGTGAGCTGCGCCAGCTCATCGCGCAGCTTGTCCACTTCCGCGCCGCGTTTGCCGATCACGACGCCAGGCCGGCCGGTGTGGACCGTGACGGTCACCTTCCCCGGCTTGCGCTCGATGTGCACGTCGGCGATCGCGGCATGGCTGAGGCGCGTCTTGAGGTACTTCCGGATCAGCTCGTCTTCCTTGAGCAGCTCCGGGAAGTTGTGGCGCGCGAAGTAGCGGGAGCGCCATTGTTTGACGATGCCCAGCCGGAACCCATACGGATGTGTTTTCTGTCCCACTTACTTGCTCGCTTTCTTTGTCGTCTTCTTCTTCTTGGCCGGCGCTTTCTTCTTCGCCTTCGCGCGCGGCTGCTGTTCCGCTTTCGCTTCCGCTTTCCGTGCAGCCGGTGGAGGCGCAACCGGGGCTTCCGTGCCGGCGACGCGGATCTCGACGTGGCTCGTCCGCTTGAGAATCGGTGTGCCGCGTCCCATGGCCGCAGCCGTGAAGCGCTTCAGCGTCTGCCCTTCATTCACCACCGCGTAACTCACGCGCAGCGTATCGGCATCGAACGGCGTGTTCTGCCGCTGCGCTGCCTGCTGCGCGTTCGCCACGGCGGACTTCAGCACCTTATGGATCTGGCGCGCGGCCCGCTTCTTGGAGAAGCGCAGGATCGCGTCCGCTTCCGGCACGGCGCAGTCGCGGATCAAATCGATCACCAGGCGCATCTTGCGCGCCGATTGCCGGACGCCGCGTTGGATCGCTCGAGCCTCCATCCGCTACTCCTTGGCCTTGGCAGCTTCGCCGGCCTCAGCGGCCGCGGCTTCGGCTTCACGCTCGGCCGCCGACCCCTTGGCGCCGTGGCCGCGGAACAGCCGCGTCGCGGCGAATTCGCCCAGCTTGTGACCCACCATGTTCTCGGTGATGTACACGGGGATGAACTTGTTCCCGTTGTGCACCGCGAGGGTGTGCCCCACGAAATCCGGCGTGATCGTGCTGCGCCGAGACCACGTCTTGAACACCTTTTTTTCGTTCCGCTCGTTGAGGGCGCGAATCTTCACCATCAACGACTCCTCGACGTACGGACCCTTTTTGACGCTGCGTCCCATTACTGCGTCGCCTTCCCGCGCTTGCGACCGCGCACGATGAGTTTCGTGGACCGTTTCTTCTTGTGCCGCGTCTTTTTGCCTTCGACCTTGCCCCACGGGTTGGTGGGTGGCCGGCCGCCCGAGCTCTTCCCTTCGCCGCCGCCGAGCGGGTGATCGACCGGGTTCATCGCCACGCCGCGCACGCGCGGGTTGCGGCCCAGCCAGCGCGACTTTCCCGCCTTGCCGATCGTCAGCAGCTCATGCTCCGCGTTGCCAACTTCGCCGATCGTGGCCAGACACTCGCCGCGCACCATGCGCATCTCAGTCGAGCGGAGCCGCAGCGTGACGTAGTTGCCCTCTTTCGCGACGACCTGCGCGCTCGTGCCCGCACCGCGGCACAGCTGGCCGCCCCGGCCGATCTTCAACTCGACGTTGTGCACCGCGGTGCCCAGCGGAATCTCGAACAGCGGCATCGCATTGCCGGTGCGGATGTCGGAGCCCGGCCCGGAGACGACACTGTCGCCGACGTTGAGGCCCTTGGGCGCGATGATGTAGCGCTTCTCGCCGTCGCTGTAATGCAGCAGCGCGATCCGCGCCGTCCGGTTGGGATCGTACTCGACCGCCGCCACACGCGCCGGAATCGCGAACTTGTCGCGCCGGAAATCGATGCGCCGGTACTGCCGCTTGTGGCCGCCGCCCTGCCAGCGGGTGGTGATGTGGCCTTTGTTGTTGCGCCCGCCCGTCCGCTTCAGCGGCTCGAGCAGCGACTTCTCGGGCTCCGTCTTCGTGACTTCGCTGAAGTCGGAGACCGAGCGAAACCGTGTGGCCGGCGTCATCGGCCGAAACTGTCGGATGCCCATATCAGCCCTCGAATACCTCGATGGCGTCGCCCTCTTTGAGGGTGACGATCGCTTTCTTCCAGGACGGCCGCCGACCGGCGTACCGCCCGTACGTGCGGCGCTTGGCGCGCACGATCATGGTGCGCACGCCGGTCACGGACACCTTGAACAGCGCCTCGATGGCCGCCTTGATCTGCGGCTTGCTTGCCTCGGAGTGAACGCGGAACGCGTACTCCTTGCGCGCGCCGTACGCGGCCGAGGACTTCTCCGTGACGACGGGACGGACGATCGTGCTGTGCAGATCAGGCATTGTCCGCCTCCGTCTTACTGGCGCCTTCGTCCAGCGCGCCGATTTCCACGACTACCGTCTGCGCCCAAAGAATTTCGTACGCCGTCGCATCGGCGAAGCGCATCACATGGACGTCGGGGAGGTTGCGGCCCGACAGGTAGACGTTGTGCGAATCACCCGCCGTCAGCACCAAGACGTTCTTGCCGGTTGCGCCCAGCTTGCCGAGCAGCGCGGCGAGATCTTTTGTCTTCGGCTTCTCGTACGCCAGGGCGTCCACGATCACGAGCGAGCCTTCCCGCGCGCGCGCGTTGAGCGCCGACTTCTTCGCGAGCTGCCGCATCTTCTTCGGAATCGCCAGCCGGTAGCTGCGCGGATGCGGACCGTGCGCGATGCCACCGTGCCGCCAGTGCGGCGCGCGGGTCGAGCCTTGCCGCGCCCGACCGGTTCCCTTCTGTCGCCACGGCTTCTGGTTCCCGCCCGAGACTTCGCTGCGGGTCAACGTATTGCTCGTACCCTGGCGCTGATTCGACAGGAACGTGATGACCGCGCGATGCAGCACGTCCTCGTTCACCGTGCCGTCGAACAACGCCTCGGGAAGCGAGACCGCTTTCTTGCTCGCGCCCGCCGACGAGTAGTGAGGAGCCTCAATCATGGCGACTCGGCCCTCCCTGCTTGCGGACCGTGACGAGACCGTTCATCGGACCCGGCACCGAGCCGCGCACGAACAACAGATTCCGCTCGGCGTCGACTCTGACGACGCGCAGGCCGATCTCGGTGAAGTTGCGGGCGCCCATGTGCCCCGGCATCCGCTTGCCCTTGATGATGCGGGACGGATCCGTGCCGGGCGCGATCGAGCCCGGCTTGCGGTGCCGCGTGTTGCCGTGCGTCTCGGGGCCGCCGTGGAAGTGATGACGGTGCACCACACCCTGGAAACCGCGGCCCTTCGACACGCCGCGCACCTTCACGCGATCGCCTTCGGCGAAAATCGCGACCGTGACCGCAGTGCCGGCCGCCGGCACCTCGCCGGTGACCGCGAAGCGGCGAATGATCCGCGGCGCGATCTCGACACCACCCCTCTTCACGTGGCCCGCGAGCGCCTTGGGTGTGCGTTTCGCTTTCTTCGCCCCGAAGCCGAGCTCCGCGCGACCCTCGGCGACCGAGATGACGGGGCACGGCCCCGCCTCGATCACCGTGACGGGCACGTGCGTGCCGGCGGCGTCGAACACCCGCGTCATTCCCAGTTTTCTGCCGATCAGTCCGTTCATGTCGCTACTCGACTTTGATTTCCACATCGACGCCAGCCGGCAGATCCAGCTTCGTCAAAGCGTCCACCGTCTGTGACCGCGAATCGAGGATGTCGATCAGCCGCTTGTGCGTCTTCAGCTCGAACTGCTCGCGGCTCTTCTTGTCGATGTGCGGGCTCCGCAGAACGGTCCAGAGCTGGCGTTTCGTCGGCAGCGGAATCGGACCCGAGACCTGCGCACCGGTCTTTTCGGCGGTGCGCACGATGTCCGCCGCGGCCTGATCGATCAGGGCGTGGTCGAATGATTTCAACCGGATTCGGATCTTGCTTGCCATGTAGTCCTCGTTACTTCAGGATTTTCGTCACCACGCCGGCCCCGACCGTCCGCCCACCTTCGCGAATCGCGAAGCGGAGCTGCTCTTCCATCGCGATCGGCGTGATCAGCTCGATCGTCATCTTCGTGTTGTCGCCCGGCATCACCATCTCGACCCCCGCCGGCAGCTCCACGCTTCCCGTCACGTCCGTCGTCCTGAAGTAGAACTGCGGCCGGTAGCCCTTGAAGAACGGCGTATGCCGGCCGCCCTCTTCCTTCGTGAGGACGTAGACTTCCGCTTCAAACTGCGTGTGCGGTTTGATCGAGCCCGGCTTCGCCAGCACCATGCCGCGCTCGATCTGATCCTTCTCGATCCCCCGCAGCAGCAAGCCGACGTTGT
>WNFA01000545.1_pt1 | contig 56078 bp, 36 predicted proteins | sample 5400481 | NCBI WGS metagenome assembly WNFA01 (sample SAMN13153340, study PRJNA577476) | soil metagenome | isolation source: 120 cm saprolite under Douglas fir tree site 2 hole 1 replicate 2 | place: USA:California | collected 2015-04-18 | reverse complement strand
GCGGATTGCGAGCGGAAGACTTTCTGGCCCGCGCGAGAAAAGCTCTTCAGTTTGGCGACGTAGACAAAGGTTGTGAGCTGGTCGAAGTCCATAATCAGAACGCCCGGCGGGGATTATAACGAAAATTCCTGCCGAATGCGGAGTTTATATCCTTCCTTTCTTAGGCCTCACTTAGGCCTCACTCAGGCGTGAAACGCAGCTTGTGAAATCGGCGCAGCAACGGCCGGCAAAATCGTGTGACGACACTTGAATTGGGCAAGGACGGGGCTCCAGGTGGCTTCCACCGTGCCTTGAAAATGAATGGGCTGCACGCGCACCAAAGGCAGTCCGCCACGCCGTGAGAGCAAGCGAGCGGCACGAGGGCTGGCGGTGAAGTGGACGTGTTCCTCAAGAGTGCGGCGCAACCAGTTCTCTTCCTCAAGGTCGAGTTCAGCAAGCTTGACAAAATCGCGGTTAAGCACGTCCTCGGCCTCGGCGCGTAAGACGTAGGCCAGTCCGCCGGTCATGCCGGAGCCGAAATTCAGGCCGAGTGGTCCGAGGATGATGGCAACCCCGCCGGTCATGTACTCGCAACCGTGCTGGCCGACGCCTTCCACTACGGCAAGCGCACCACTGTTGCGGACGGCGAAACGCTCACCGCCGCGTCCGGCGATAAAAAGCTGGCCGGAGGTAGCGCCATAGAGAACTGTGTTTCCGGCAAGCACGTCGCCGCGCCTGGAGGCAGCGAGACCTGCAGCGATGGCGATGGTGCCGCCGGAGAGTCCTTTTCCGACGTAATCGTTGGCTTCGCCCTTGAGCTTGAGGGTTATGCCCTCGGCAAGAAAAGCTCCGAAGCTCTGGCCGGCCGCGCCATGAAACTCTTGGCTGATTTCAGCAGCGACGGGGTGGCCGTTTTTGCGGCGGCGCATCAATTCGCCGCTGAGGCCGGTGCCAACGCTGCGATCCGAATTCTGAATGGACTGGGGTTCAGTTTGCAGGGTCAGGGAAGCATTGAAATGGACGGAATCTTCCAGGGCGGTGACGTGGAGACCAGGCTCCTGCTGCGGAGCAACACGATTCGAGGAGGAGATGGGGACAATCAGGAGCGGATCCATACCCGAGCGGGCACTAAGGCGGTCGTACCAGCCGGTGAGTTCGCTGAGAGAACGCACGCCAAGCTGCGCGAGGCGATTGCGGACTTCCTCGGCCAGCGAACGGAAGTAGGCGATGACCATTTCGGGTTTGCCCTGAAATTTGGTACGCAGCTTTTCGTACTGGGTGGCGATTCCTACCGGGCAGGTATTGAGATGGCACTGGCGCGCCATGACGCATCCGATCGCGAGCAGGGAGGCGGTGCCAAAGCCGAATTCGTCGGCGCCAAGAATGGCGGCGAGGACGATGTCGCGCGCGAATTTCAGGCCTCCGTCCACGCGGAGAGAGAGTCGTGAACGGAGGCCCGCGCGAACCAGTGTGTCATGTGCTTCGCGCAACCCAATTTCCCAGGGAAGACCGGTGTTCTTGATGGAGGTCAACGGCGAGGAGCCGGTACCGCCATTGTGCCCGCTGATGGTGATGACGTCGGCGCCGGCTTTGGCAACGCCTGCGGCGATGATGCCAACGCCAGCTCCGGAGACTAACTTTACGCCGATGCGCGCGCGCGGATTGACGGCGCGCAAGTCATGGATCAACTGGGCAAGGTCTTCGATGCTGTAAATGTCGTGGTGCGGCGGAGGCGAAATCAGCGGCGTGCCTGGAGTGGCGTGGCGGATGCGGGCGATGTATTCGCTAACTTTCTTCGCGGGGAGTTGGCCGCCTTCGCCAGGTTTCGAGCCCTGCGCCATCTTGATTTCGAGTTCTTCGGCGTGGACGAGATAATCGGCGGTGACGCCAAAACGGCCGGAGGCAACTTGCTTGATCTTGTTGGCCGCGGCTGGCTCGAAGCGGTAGGTATGAGGATCTTCGCCGCCTTCGCCGGTATTGCTGCGGCCACCGAGTTGATTCATCGCGAGGGCTAAGGTGCGATGCGCTTCCGGGCTGAGCGAGCCAAGAGACATCGCCTGGGTGCTGAAACGCTTGACGATGGACTCGAGCGGCTCAACTTCATCGAGGGCGACGGCTGTGTCTGGAACGGTGTCGAGCAAATCGCGCAGGAAAACCGGACCCTGGTGCTCCGCCAGCTCTTCAAACGCCGAGTAAGTCTTCGCGCTGGGTGCGCGCACATGGGCGTGAAGACGGCGAACAACCTCGGGCGAACTGGCGTGAAGTTCGGCTCCTTTGCGGAAGCGGTACAGACCGGAGTCGGTCAATTCATCGGATTCGCCGGAGAAGGCGGCTTTGTGCAAGCGGAGATAATCCGAGAGGAGGTCATCGAGCGATTTCTGGCCGGGATAATCAGCGGCGTCTTCAAAGAATTCGGCGCAGAGATATTCGGAGAGACCTACGATCTCAAAGAGATGGCTGTTGCGATAGCTAGCGAGCGTGGAAACGCCCATGCGGGCAAGAACTTTTCGCAGGCCGGCATTGATGGCCGCACGGGCTTTTTCCGTGCCGCCGGGTTCGAGGGATTCCGCGAACTCATCCGCAAGATAGGGAACAACAGCGCTGGCGCCAGCGGCCACAAGCAGGGCGACGTGATGGGTGTCAAAGACCTGGGCCGATTCGACGATCAGGGGCACATCCCATAAACCTTCGCGAACCATCGCTTTCCATACCGCGGCGGTGACAAGCAGCGCCGGGAGCGGCGCGCAATCAGCACTGATCGCGCGATCGGAAAGGAGGAGGAGCCCCGGGCGCCCGCTGCTGCTCAGAGGGGTAGTAGAAAGCTGAGCAAAACTGCAGCGCGCCCCCGAGACTCCGGTGCTGGCAGGAAAAGTAATGTCGATGCGATGTTCGGGGCCAAAAATCGCGGAGAGCTGTGAGAGCTGGCCTTCCGAGATTACGGGACTTGGGAGCGCAATGCCGTCCTTCAAGTGGACATCGAGAGACATGACGTGGGTTTCACGCAGCGGGTCAATCGGCGGGTTGGTGACCTGCGCGAAGCGCTGCTTGCAGTAATCCCAGAGAGTTCTTGGGAGCGCGGAAAGAAACGCGGGCGGGGCGTCGTCTCCCATACTCCAGTCGGCTTCCTTGCCGTGGGTGAGGGCGGAAAAGAGAATCTTAAATTGGTCTTCGGTCCAGCCAGCGGCTCCTGCGACGCGCTTTGGGTCCTTGGTAGGGGATGCCGGTGCGGCGACGGAGGCGGACAACATTCGTTGCGGAATGGCGTTGCGAGATTGCTGAATGGCCAGACGTTTCAGAATATCGCGCCAGCGCAGGAAAACTCCTGTGGCGGGATTGGCGAGAATCATTTCCCCGGGGCCAAGACGCTGGCGCTCGGCGATGCGGGATTCGTCGAGATCGACCAAGCCGGTTTCGGAGCCGGCGATGAGTAGACCGTCGTGAGTCAGGGTGTAGCGAAGCGGGCGCAAACCATTGCGGTCGAGCTTGGCGCCGACAAATTGACCGTCGGAGAAAACGAGTGCGGCGGGGCCATCCCAGGGTTCACTTTGTTGCGAAAGAGCGGTCAGCGCGCTGCGGACGTCGCGCGAAAGCAAGGGATCTTTTTCAAAGGCCGGAGGAACCATGGCGAGCATAGCTTCTTCCGAGGAGAGGCCTTCGAGGAGGCGGAGCTCGAAACCGTTGTCGAAGCTGGCGGAATCGCTGACGTTTTCTTCGAGAAGGGGAAACCACGAGCCGACGGTAAGGCGCGAGCGGAATTCGGATGCTTTGGCACGAAGCCAGCGGCGGTTCGAGACGATGGTATTGATTTCGCCGTTGTGGGCGACGTAGCGGAAGGGCTGCGCGAGATGCCAGGAAGGCTGCGTGTTGGTGGAATAGCGCTGGTGAAAAACGGCAAAAGTGGCGGCGAACGAAGTGTCGCGCAGGTCTTCGTAGAATTGCGGGAATTGCCAAGGCGTGAGGAGGCCCTTGTAGACGATGGTCTGCGAAGAGAGCGAGCAGATGTAGCAGCGCGGCGGCAGGAGCGATTCGGCGCGTTTTCTTAGGAGAGAAAGACGCCACTCGAAGCGGGCGGTTCCGCGCGCGGGATGGAAAGGCTCGACGAAAAATTGCCAGATTTCAGGCATCGTTTCAAGCGCGCGGCGGCCGAGGGAATTGGTGTTCACGGGAACCCGGCGCCAGCCGATGACGCGGAGGCGCTCGGTCTCGGCCGCGGATTCAATAGCGGCGCGGGCTTCGTGGATGACGGAAGAAGGAAGAAAGGCGAAGCCGACGGCGCGGAAGAAAGGCTGCGGGAGCGAAGTGAGCAGACCGGCGCCGTCGCCGCTGGCGCCGTCGGCGTCAACGCCGCCGCGGTGAGTGAGGCGCTCTAACGCCGTAAGAGAGTGCTGGATGATGTCGTAGCTCGGAGCGCCGCCGAGGCGGGCGATGAAGCCTGTGCCGCAGGCGTCGTGGTCCGGGTGGCCCCAGTTGGGATGATGACCCCGAGTCTGAGACGAGCGGGGTCGGGCATCCTGAAGACCGCTTAGGCCTCGACCGCTCGGGTAGTACATACCAGTTTATTAAACGGGTGGGAGGTGGATGTACAACGCAGAATTTTGATTCGCTGAATTGATTTCTTGATAAGTGAGGCGGAGCGGGCAAGAGAGGCTAAAACTTGGTTACTTCGGAGAAGTGGAAGTTGCGGACTTTCATGGGGGGGACGACCATCTCGAAGGCCTCTTCGCCTGTGGCGCGGACGGCGGGACCGAGCAATTCGACGTTTTTGAGCATTTCGATAAGGGACTGATTGAAGCGGAAGTTGCGGACGGCGTCTGTAACCCTTCCATTTTCAACGAGAAAGAGGCCATCGCGGGTCATGCCGGTCATGATTTTTTCGTAGGGGTCGACCTCCCGGATGTACCAGAGGCGAGTGACGAGGAGGCCGTGATCGGTAGAGGCGACCATTTTCTCAAGCGGGGAATCTCCACCGTTCAGTACCAGATTCATGGGGGCTTCGCCATATTCGTTCGGGAGGGCAAAGCCGTGGCCGGTGGGTTGTTTGCCCGCGGCTTTGGCGGCAGCACGGGAATAGACGAGATTCCTGGGGATGCCGCGATCAACCAGCAGCACGCGCTGGCGAGGGAAGCCTTCCCCGTCGAACGGGACGCCTTGTTGAAGTGGATGGTAAACGTCGTCGGTGATGGTGATGTTTTGACCGAAGAGTTGCTTGCCCATGCGGTCGGTCAGGCAGGAGCGTTTGTCCTGGAGGGCGGTGGCGGCGAAATCATAAAAGAGAAAGCCGACGAGGTCTAGGACGGCGGCAGGTTCGAGAATAACCGTGTAACGTCCCGGGGCAAGCTCGCGGGAATTGACGGCGAGATGCGATTTTTCGCTGGCGCGCGCGGCGAGTTTCTGCGGGTCGAAGGCGCGGACATCAGCGGAGTTGGATTTGGCCCAGCTTGCCGCGGGGTCTTCCTGGACGGTGACGGAAAACTCGGAGTGGGTTTCGCGGTAGGCGGCGAAGAGGCCGCGAGAGTTGCCCAAAGCGGATTGGCTTTGGCCGTTCGAGTAGATTCCGGCGGCAACCTGGTCTTTCTTGACGGCCAGATCGCACGCGCGGCGGACGGCGCGGGCGCGTTCTTCGGCGGAGAGAGCGGCGGTCGGCTTGATGAAACGATTTACGGTGCGATAGCGCTGCTTTGCGGGCATGGGGAGGAGGCGCGGGTCCTTCGGCTGGCTGTGTGCGAGGGAGAGAGAAGCTTCGATTGCGGCGCGGAGAGAGTCTTCGTCAATGCGATTCGTGGTGGCGCGCGCGGTGCGACCGTCGGCTACGGTGCGGATGGAAACTGTGAGTCCGTGTTCAGCGACGTTTTGGTGGATGGCGTTGTTGGCGAAACGCGTGAGCGCGTCGGCGACTTCGTCGACGTGGACCTCGGTTTCTTCGGCGCCGGTGGATTTGGCGAGACGGAGAACCGTTTGGATGATGCGGCGAAGCTCGCGCTCATGGAAAAGTTCGGCGGCTGCGCTCGCGTACTGCGAGGACTTCTTCGACATGGCGGATGACTTCATTGGTTAGAGAATGCGGTGCCGATGCGGACGTTGCGGAAGCGCGCCGGCGAGGCGCCGTGGCCGGTGCCCATGGTCTGCATGGGCTGGCCTTTTCCGCAATTGGGCGTGCCCCACAGCGTCCAGTGATTGAATTTGCAGATAGCGTCGCAGGAATTCCAGAACTCAGTGGTGATGCCGCTGTAGCTGGGATTTTTCAGCATGCGGACTTTTTTGCCGCCTTTGATTTCCCAGCCAATTTCGGTGGAAAACTGAAACTGGTAACGGCGGTCGTCGATGGACCAGGAGCGATTTGTTTCCATGAGGATTCCATCGTGGGTGTCGGCGATGAGATCGTCGTAGTCCCAGGTGCCGGGGAGGAGACTGACGTTGGTCATTCGAATGATGGGGAGGCGGTTCCAGCTTTCGGTGCGCATGGTTCCGGAAGAGCGGTCGAGGCCTACCAAGTGGGCGGTCTCACGATTCGAGAGATAGCCCCGGAATTTGCCATCTTTGATGATGTCGGTGCATTGGGCGGGGACGCCTTCATCATCGTAGGCGAAGGTGCCAAGTCCCTGGCCGTGATCGAGCCGGGCGTCGGCGACGACGTTCACGATGCTGGAAGCGTATTTCAGCTTGTTCAACTGATCGAGGGTCAAAAAGCTGGTACCGGCGAAATTGGCTTCCTGGCCGAGGACGCGATCCAGCTCGATGGGATGGCCGATGGATTCGTGAATCTGCAGGCCGAGCTGGCTGGCCCCGAGGATGAGCGTGCCGATTTTTTCCGGGCATTGCGCGGCGGAATGAAGCGCAACAGCTTCTTCGGCGATAACCGGCGCATTTCTGATCAAATCGAGCGAGTCGACGAGTTCGTAGCCTTGGAGAGCGTGCTGGCCGCCAAAACTATTGGGGTAAGAACGTTTTTGGATTTCCTCACCCTTGAACGAGGTGGCGGCAAGCCCGCAGCCGGAAATCACTTTACGCTGATGGATGCGCGACCCGATGCTGGACGCGAACCAGGAATCGATCTTGCGGAACTGCATGTCCGTTTCCGTCAGCGTTACGCCTTTCACGCGGCGCATTTCGGCGTCGGCGGCGAGCAAAAGCGCCAGCTGTGTTTCGAGGGGAATTTCGAAGGGGTCTTTGCGGAACGGGCTCTGCCAACTGTCCACGTAGGGTTTTTCCGGGACCATAACGACTTCGCTGCGTTTTGCGAGGGCCGATGCTTTCGCGATGGAAACGGCCTGCGCGGCGCAGGCTGGGACGCCTTCTCGCGTCAAACGATCGGTTGAGGCGAAGCCCCAGGCGCCGTTTGCCAGAACGCGAATGCCAAGGCCGATGGATTCGCTCTGCGAGAGCGTGCCAACCTGGCCGTTTTTTGTGGTTAGGTCGCGATGGCGGAGATGCATCACGCGAACGTCGCCATAGGTAGCGCCTCGCAGCTTGGCGGTATCAAGGGCGTTGGTGCAGAGGTCCCACATGGGTCTGTCAGCGTGAAAAATCTATCAGAAAATGCGCCGGGGCACAGCACCTGTTCCGACTTTGTCAGAATGCTGCGCCCGGGGGAAGAAAAGCGGCGGCAAGCCCGCCGCACTCCAAATTACGTGCCTTCGTTCCAGGAAGCGAGGTAGCGTTCCTGCTCGGGGGTGAGCTTGTCGAGGCGGTGGCCCATGGAATCGAGCTTGAGGCGCGCGATTTCTTTGTCCAGGTGGTCCGGTACAACGTAGACCTGGGGCTTGAGAGTCTTGTAATTTGCACGGAGGTATTCGGCGGAGAGCGCCTGGTTGGCGAAGCTCATGTCCATTACCGAGGCGGGATGGCCTTCGGCGGTGGAAAGATTGACGAGGCGCCCTTCAGCGAGCAGGTAAACCTTGCGGCCATCCTTTAGTTTATATTCATCGACAAGCGGGCGAACTTCCTTTTTGCCGTTCGACAACTTCTCAAGCGCCGGGATGTCGATCTCAACGTTAAAGTGGCCGGAGTTGCAAACAATCGCTCCGCCTTTCATGTGTTCGAAGTGCTCGCCGCGGATGACGTTCTTGTTTCCCGTCACGGTGATATAAACGTCGCCTTCTTTCACGGCTTCGGCCATCGGCATTACACGGAAGCCGTCCATGGCCGCTTCGATGCCCTTGACCGGGTCGATTTCCGTGACGATTACGTCCGCACCGAGGCCCTTGGCGCGCATAGCCACGCCGCGGCCACACCACCCGTAACCGGCGATCACCACTTTCAACCCAGCGAGGAGCACGTTGGTGGCGCGAATGACGCCGTCAATGGTGGATTGGCCGGTACCGTAGCGATTGTCGAAGAAGTGCTTCGTCATCGCGTCGTTGACGGCGATGATTGGATACTTCAGTGTGCCGTCCTTGGCCATGGCTCGAAGACGAATCACACCGGTGGTGGTTTCTTCTGTTCCGGCAATCACGTTGGGGACAAGGTCAGTGCGCTTGGTCAGCAGCATGGTGACCAAGTCCGCGCCATCATCCATGGTGAACTGGGGCTTGTGCTCGAGAGCGGCGCTCAAGTGCGAATAATAGGTTTCATTATCTTCACCTTTGATGGCGAACGTCGGAATGTTGTAGTCGCGATTGAGCGAAGAGGCCACTTCGTCCTGGGTGGAGAGCGGGTTGGACGCGCAGAGAACCGCGTCGGCGCCGCCGTCGCGGAGGGCGATCATCAGGTTTGCGGTTTCGCTGGTCACGTGCAGACAAGCGGAAACGCGCAGGCCCTTGAGCGGTTGCTCCTTGATGAAGCGCTTGCGGATCGACTCGAGCACGGGCATTTGCTGTCCGGCCCATTCGATCTTGCGTTTGCCGGCATCGGCCAGGCCAATGTCCTTTACATCACCCTTTTTCAGTTCAGCTATTGCCAATGTATTGCTCCTCAATTTTTGAATTTCGATCGTGTCCGGAGTGGAAAAGAACACTCCGTCAGCGGCTCCGGGAAATACGGGCCGAAACTAATCAACTTTCGAGAGTTAGCGCCGCGCTCCGACTTCCGCAATCGCGGCTGCCCCGAGGCCAGCGGCCTTGCGGAGAGCATCGGCGCGGTCCGTGCGTTCCCAGGTGAATCCGGGTCCGCTGCGGCCGAAGTGGCCATAAGCAGCAGTGGCCTTGTAAATCGGACGGCGGAGGTCGAGAGTCTCAATGATTGCTTTAGGGGTCAGCGTGAAATTTTCGCGGATGAGCGCGGTGATACTTTCTTCCGGGATTGCGGCTGTACCGAAAGTTTCCGCCATGACGGAGACGGGCTCCGCAACGCCGATGGCGTAGGCCAATTGTACTTCGGTCTTTCGCGCCAGGCCCGCGGCCACGACGTTCTTGGCGATATAGCGCGCCATGTAGCAAGCGGAGCGATCCACTTTGGAAGGATCCTTGCCGGAGAAGGCGCCGCCGCCGTGACGGCTGTAGCCGCCGTAAGTGTCCACGATAATTTTGCGGCCGGTCAGACCTGCGTCACCCATGGGACCGCCAATGACGAATCGGCCAGTTGGATTGATGTGGTACTTGGTTTTCGCGTCTAGCATCGAGGCGGGAATAATCGGCTTGATCACGTGTTCGGTGATGGCGTCGCGAAGGTCGATGTTCGAAACCTTATCGCTATGCTGAGTGGAGATCACCACGCAAGCGACGCGCGCAGGGCGGCCGTTGCGATACTCGATGGTGACCTGGGACTTGCCATCGGGCCGGAGAAAATCAACTTTATTGGCTTTGCGAATCTCGGCGAGGCGCTGCGTGAGGCGATGGGCAAGTTGGATGGGCATGGGCATCAATTCATCGGTTTCATCGCAGGCAAACCCGAACATCAAACCCTGGTCGCCTGCTCCGCCGGTATCCACGCCCATAGCGATGTCCGGCGACTGGCGCTTGACCGTGCACATGACGGCGCAAGTATCCGCGTCATACCCGTATTTCGCGCGATCGTAGCCGACGCCGCGGATGGTATTGCGAACGAGCTCATCGTAGTTCACGTGGGCGGTTGTGGTGATTTCGCCAGCGACGACGGCAACGCCGGTGGTGACGAGAGTCTCGCAGGCGACACGGCCCTTAGGGTCGTGCTTCAAGACTTCGTCAAGAACGGCATCAGAAATCTGGTCGGCAATTTTGTCCGGATGGCCTTCGGTGACCGACTCCGAAGTAAATAGGAAGTTGCGTAAGGCTTCGCTCAAAACAGACTCTCCTTCTTAGAAAGCGTAGAGATACACCCCGAAAATGCGCCGGAAAACACAGTGCGCGTAACCTTCCAAACATATCATTGGCTAGAGAGAGAATCAAACTATTGAATTTAAATGCCTTAAAAGAGGGTTAAACGTTCGAAAATGAGGGTCGAATGGAAGAGGAATGCCACTTTAATGAACGGCTTGGAACCATTCCGGCGCCTACGTCATTCGGAGTCACGATTTGCAACCGAAACCCGAAATACCGGCTTGGCCTTCTCTGACGGTTCCATCTCGTAGGCCTGCGCTGTTTTTGCAAGGTCGTAGTCGCGCCAGAGCCAAGTCATCTCTGCAGGAAACTCGGCCGCGCCGTGGCCAGAATTGTGAGTGCCCTTGCCGAAGCTGAAGTGGAAATCGTAATCCTTAAGCTTCAGCGCGTTGGCGAGGCGAAGGTTGGCCAACGGCCAACTTCCATAACGATCCAATTCGTGATCTTCAGAACCGTCCTGCAGCCAGACGCGGATATTGCGCTTGGGTTCCTGCAAGACTTTTTCGGGATAGTCCTGGCCACCATCCGGTACATTCGGATCTTCCTTCCACTGGATGCTGGCGAAACTGCCGATCCACGAAATCACCCGGCTAAACTGTTCGGGCATTTGCCACGCCGCGTTGAACGCGCAAATGCCGCCCGAGGAGAGGCCGGTGATCGCGCGGCTGTAGGCGTCCTTGCGAATATTGTATTTGGCGGCGACCTCGGCAAGGACCTCATCGCGAAGATAGCGAACGTAGCGGTCGCTTACTGTGTCATAGAGAGTGCTGCGCATGGAATCCTTGAGAGTACGTTTCCACTTATCGGAGTAGGCCTTCACAAAGCGGTACGTTGACGTGTCAGGGGAGTCGGTGATGTCGCCTGGATTGATGAAGACACAGATCATCACGGGAATCTTTTTTTGAGCGATCAGGTTATCAATGACGTTGAGCGCGGGATTATTGCCATTGCGGTCGGTGTACCAGCCGCCGTCCTGAAAAACCATGAGAGCGGCCGGCGTATCCTGTTTGTATTGTGCGGGAACGTAAATCCAGTATTCGCTCTTCATGCCGTCGTAGAGCTTGCTGGTGTGGATGATCTTCGGTGACAGGGTGCCAGAAGGAACGCCTGGTTGCAGATAGGAATCAGGGCCGAACGCGGGAAGATCCAGGCGGCCACCGAACTTTGTTCCATTGACGAGGTAGTGGAATGCGTGCAAACGGCCGAGTTGCTCAATGCGGGCAGGTGCATACCAGAGATCGGAGCCAAGGACCTGTCGTAGTTGCGGTCCAGGTGCGCCATCAATGATTAGCGATGGTTGCGAAGCAGCTTCGGTGGCGAAAAAGAAATCAGATCCACGACCGACCCAGGCGGTCCCTTCCTTGAGGTCTTTGGCATCAAAGGTAACCGTGATGGCGTCGCGCAAACCCGCAGCGTTGGACTTGGCAAGTTCGATCAGTTGCGGAGCGGTGGATTTTTCTGCCGCGAAAGTAGAAGCAACGAGTGCCAATGAACAAAGGGCGAGTCGCAGCGGAAGAGTGGCGAACCTAGGCTGTTTCGTGAAGGGCATGCCGCACTCCTTGTGTTAATCAGGCCAAGTCTGCATCGTCGTCGGGCTGGACGTCGAGCTTTCCCCTGGTCTTTTTGGCCATCAGGTAAGAGCGGATGAAGGGGTCCAGATCGCCATCCATCACGCGGTCGACATCTCCGACTTCAAACTTGGTGCGGTGGTCCTTGATCAGGCGGTAAGGCTGCATGACATAGGACCGGATTTGGCTGCCGAAGGAAATGTCCAGCTTGGTTTCGTCGAGTTTGTCGGTGTGCGCCTGGCGCTTCTGGATTTCCAGGTCATAGAGGCGCGAGCGGAGCATCTTCATCGCCATCTCACGATTCTTGCTCTGGCTGCGCTGTGCCTGGCAACCAACGACGATGTTGGTCGGAATGTGGGTGATGCGGACGGCGGTTTCCACCTTGTTGACGTTTTGGCCGCCTTTGCCGCCGGAGCGAAACGTATCAACGCGCAGATCTTCGGGCCGGATGTTGATCTCGATGCGGTCGTCGATTTCCGGAATTACGAAGACGGAGGCAAACGAAGTGTGGCGACGCGCCGCCTGATCGAAGGGAGAGATTCGAACGAGACGATGAACTCCGGTTTCTCCCGCAAGAAGGCCGTAAGCATTTTCGCCGGAAAATTGAATGGTGGCCGATTTGATGCCGGCTTCTTCTCCCGTGGTCTCATCGAGGACCGAGGCGGTCATACCGCGACGCTCCGCCCATCGCAGGTACATGCGGAGGAGGATGGAGCCCCAATCCTGTGATTCGGTGCCGCCGGCGCCAGGCTTGATGGTCATGATGGCGTTGAGATGATCGGTCTCTCCGGAGAGAAGCGTTTGGGTTTCCAGTTCGGAGATGTAGGTATCGGCAGCGTTGAGTTCGCGGTCCAGTTCTTTCAGCAGATCGTTCTTTTGCTCGACGTTGGTTTCTTCTTGAGCGAGATGGATGTACGTCTCGATATCTCCGGAGATGGAAGTGAGTTTGTCATCCGCGTCAATCTGCTCTTCGGCGCACTTGCGGTCGCGGAGAACGCTTTGTGCGGCTTCCTGATTGCCCCAGAAATTGGGGTCGGCGGCGCGTGCCTCGAGAGCTTTCAGGCGTTCGCGATACTGCGGTGCGTCAAAGATAGCTCCGGACGAGAGTGATACGCTGCCTGAGTCCTTCGTAGCGGTGCTGGAGGTCTTCGAGGATCATGCCTTTTGTGGTAAAACGCCCGTCAGGTGAAGAGCGTTACTTTGCCTTTCGAAAAGTTGCCGTCACTAGAATAACGGAAACGATGACGCAGAGCCAGGCGAACCAGTCGCCAAAGCGAGTGTAAATCGTCTCGTCAGTACGCAAATCATAGGGAAGATCGGCGGCGGCACGCACGTCCGGAGGAAGAGGACGGAAGACGTGGCCGTAGGGATCGACGGAAGCGGTAAAGCCATTATTCGTCGAGCGCACGATCCAGCGGCGGTTTTCCACGGCACGCACGCGGGCTATGCGCAAATGCTGTTCGGCGGCCGCGGAACGACCGAACCATCCGTCATTCGAAATGTTGATGAGGAGCTGAGCGCCACCTGCGGGAAAGTGGCGCACTTCGCCGGGATAGATCGCTTCGTAGCAGATGAAAACGCCGAAGGTTTTTTCTTGCGAGAGATGTCCGACGACGTATTTGTTTCCTTTGTGAAAGCCGCCCACTTCGCCGGAAACGCTGGCGACCACGTGATGGATGAGGGGAAACGGCTCGTACTCGCCGAAGGGAACGAGATGAACTTTGTCATAGACGAATACGCGCTGGCCTTGAGCGTCAAAGAGCAGAGCACTGTTGTAAGGAAAGAGACTGCCGTGGGGCGCCACGTCCGATGGATCAACTGATGGTTTCCATTCGACGGCGCCTACGAGGAAGGGGTGGCCGAAACGGATTGCCAGTGCGGAGGCAATTTTTGCGAATTGCGAATCTTGGAACGAGAAGGGAGCGGGAGCTTCGGGCCAGACGAGAAGGTCCGGTTGTTGCCCGGCCGGAGCGAGGCTGATTCGTGAAATTTCATCGAGGTCGGCGGCGTGCGCGTGAAACCAATCGGCGGGGTAGGATTCTACTTCAGGAAAATTGAGTTGCACGGCGCGCGCGAAATGATGAGCTTGTGATTGAGGCACCAGGCGCGGAGCAGTCAGTGCGGCACTCAAAAGAATTGCCGTCGCGATGGATGCGCAGGCGAACCGCTTGCCGAGTGACGGCGTGCTCGCTGCGCTCGCCCATGCGAGCAGTGAATTGAAAACCGCTACAAGAAAGGAAAGCCCGTAGATTCCCGTAATGGTCGTGAGCTGGACGAAAGCGAGATTCGCGGACGCGGGATAGCCGAGTAAATTCCAAGGAAAACTAATTTCAGGCAAATGTGCGCGGGCAAATTCGAACGTCACCCAGAGGAACGGCACACCGACGCAGGCCAGCTCGATGCTTCGGCGCGACAAACGCTGAACACACCAAGCGAAAAAACCAGTGAGGATTCCCCAGACCATGGCGATCAGAAGCAAGACGCCCCAGCCGCCCGCTACGGAGAGGCCGCCGTGAACGGTGAGGACTGTTGCGATCCACGGCACAGAAGTCAGGACGAAAAGGAGCGCGTGAAGGAAACCACACCCAAACGCGACGAGCGGGCGCGCGCCGAAGAGGGACAAGAGGAGAATTCCAAGGCAAACCCAGGAATAAATGCCGAGATAGCGGCCGGTGTAGGAGAGTGAAAGCGCGGCACCGGAAACGGCGCCGACTGTCAGGCGCAAACGCGAAGGCATTTCCGCACCGGGCTGCAGACGAAGATGGGTGAGCCAACTGCCCCGAGGCATCAGTGTTTCACGATGGCTTTAAAACCCGCGCCCTCGAGGCCTTTCCTGGCTACATCGGCGGCCTTTGAATCAGCGTACGGGCCGACTTGTACGCGATAATACTTGTCAGCCTGGGGAGAAAGAACGAAGGCGGGGAATTTTTTCTTCTGCAAACGTGTGGCGAGTTCCAGCGCATCAGCTTCTTTCGTCAGCGCTGCCACTTGCAGCGTGTAAGCGCCGCCAGGAATGAGTGGAGCGTTCGGAGTCTTCGTTGGACCGCCAGCGGTTTTCGGCGGGGCCGTGGTCTTCACAAGCACTGGCGCGCTTTTCCGGGCCAGGGCAGGTGCTGAGGCTACGGGCTTCAGATGGTCCTCGGTTTTTTTATTGTCGCCGGCGTGATAAAACTCCCAATCGGAATTAGGTGGCGCTGGATTGTCAGTGGGGGTCGTAGCAGGATTGTTCGTTCGCTTTGAGTTTGCGTCTGTCCTGGAACTCGCCGGCTTCCTGAAAAAGTCGGTCGCGGCACGCACCGGGCCATCGATTTCGTTGCGCCCCATGACATAACCGAGCGTGAAGAAAACGCCCGAAAACAGCAGCATCAGCATGAACAGGCCGATGACATGCCGGCTTTCGAGCACACGCTCCCCGGCGCCCCCCCGTTTTCCTCCAGAAGCCATTCTTACTTTTGCGGCCCCCCTAAATTCTTAGTCCACTGATTAATGATATCGATAGGCAGGGGAAACACAATCGTTGTGTTCTTCTCGACACCTATCTCCGTCAAAGTTTGCAGGTAGCGGAGCTGGATGGCGGAAGGCTGAGTTTCCAGAACTTTCGCAGCATCAGCGAGTTTCTGAGAGGCTTCGAACTCTCCTTCCGCGTGAATGATCTTTGCGCGGCGTTCGCGCTCGGCTTCCGCTTGTTTGGCGATGGCGCGCTGCATCTGCTCAGGGATGTCCACCTGTTTGACCTCGACTTTGGAAACCTTGATGCCCCAAGGTTCGGTGTCGGTGTCGAGGATGACCTGTAGTTTGGCGTTGACTTTATCGCGCTGGGAGAGAATTTCATCGAGTTCAAATTGTCCGACGACGCTACGAATGGTGGTCTGCGCGAGCTGCGTAGTCGCATACGTGTAGTTCTGCACCTGCGAAAGCGCCCGATTGGCGTCGACCACGCGGAAGTAGCAAACCGCATTGACCTTCACCGAGACGTTGTCGCGCGTAATGATGTCCTGTGGTGGAACCTCGAGCGTCTCGATCCGCATATTGATGCGGTAGAGTGTTTCAATCGGCCAAAAAACCAGATTTATGCCGGCGCTCTTTGCCTCGGGTATCAACCGTCCGAGCCGTAGCACTACGCCCCGCTCCCATTCCTTGATGATGTAGAGCGAGTTCCAAAACCAGATGAGCCCGAGGCCGACGATCAAGGCGATTCCGACAAAACCAATTTCCATGTTTTCCTCCTGGACTTGAAAACTCTTATTTCGCCGCAGAAACAGCCACATCGGCCGGTTCAACGTACAGCTTCAGTCCTTCGACACGCAATATCCGGACGGACTCGCCTTCTTGCACGGGCGCAGAAGATTCGGCGCGCCACAGCTCGCCGTGCACGCGAACCATGCCTTCCGTGCCCGCGGCCAGCCGAGCAACCGCAACGCCGAGTGATCCGATCAGTTCTTCCTTTCCGGTAGCTGATTTCCATTTCCGAGAACGCAATACCAGACGCATCAGAGCCACGGCCAGAACAGCGAAGGGCAGCGTGCCGGCGAGGGCAACGCCGACGCTTACTCCTCCAGGTGTGAGCGGCGAGCGAATCAGGAAGATCGCGCCGAGAAACATGGACACTACCCCACCGAGGGCCAGCACGCCATGACTTGGAGCTTTCGCTTCGAGTATGAAAAATGCCAGTGCGAGCAAAATCAGGAACACGCCCGCAAGATTGATGGGCAGAAAATTCATGGCGTACAGCGCGAGAATCAGGCAAATTCCGCCGATGACTCCGGGAGCGATCACTCCGGGATGCGTAAACTCGGTGTAGACGCCAAGAACGCCAAGAATCAGCAGCACGAAGAAAACATCAGGCTCGACAATGCGCGCAAGAAATTTTTGCCGGGTTGAGAGTTCAAATGGTGTGCGCGCGGCATTCTTCAGCGCAAGTTTTGACTGAGTGCCGTCGAATCGCGTGATCGCTCGTCCGTCCAGTTGTCGCATCAAATCATCGGGCGAATTCGCGACCAGATCAATCATTTTCCCTTCCAAGGCTTCCTTCTCGGTGAAAGCGCTGCCTTCGGTGATGGCCTTCTCCGCCAGCGCCGGGTTGCGTCCACGTCTTTCCGTGAAACTCCGCAGAAACGCCGTGGCGTCGTTGTTGATTTTCTTTCGGAATGCATCGTCGATCTGCATGGGTAAAAAACCACCAATTGCCATGACCGGAGTGGCCGAGCCCGTATGTGTCCCTGGGGCCATCGCGGCGACGTCCGCGGAAAGGAGAATATAAAAGCCCGCTGAGGCTCCTCGCCCGCCTGTCGGCGAAACATACACGGCGACCGGCACGGGAGATGCGAGGATGTGCTGGATCATGTCTTGCATCGAAACGCTGAGCCCCCCGGGCGTGTCCATCGTGATCAAAACAAGCGCCGCGTGACGTCTAGCCGCGTCGGAAAGACCTTCATCAATGTAAGTGGCCAGGATGGGATCAACCACGCCCTCAAGTCTCAGTTCAAGCACGAGAGGACCGGACGGGTGCTCGTCGGCCGCGACCGGGGGCATGAGCAGAAAAATCGCGGCAGCACACAACACGCAGAAAAAGAAAGAGGCGGCGGCAAACTGCAATCGCGCGGCATAAAAGGAGCGCTTCCTCTCGGCGAACCAATGGCTCATGGCGCACCTCCTGGTTTTTTCCCGGTTGGTTTGGAATTTTGCAAGTGTTCGAGCAATTGCTTGGCCTCAGCATAGTTCGGCGCGAGCTTGATGGCTTTCTCGGCTTCGGCACGCGCGAGGTCGGGCTTCTTCTGCTCCAGGTAGAGTTTCGCCAGCATCGTTCGGACAACCGCGGAATCGCGCGCTTCCAGTGAAGCCTGCAATTCCTTCACCGCATCATCCGTCTTGCCCTGGCGGACGTCAATTTCCGCGAGACCGCGATGTGCCGCGGGGCTGCCAGGATTGGCCGCCAGAACGGCACGGAATTCCTTTTCCGCGGCGTCGGAGTGTCCCGCGGAAAGCTCCTGCCGGCCGCGCCGAAGATGTGTGACGGAGGTATCGTTCGAGGAATCGGAAGCCGCCGCGCCCGCAGGAGATGCAGCCGATTCAATATCGGTGCGAAGAGCTGTGACATCGAGCTCGGTTTTGACGCGATTCAGGCGCGCCAAGGTTTCGTTCTTCCCGTCCAGGTGAATCGCAGGGAGTCCGTTTGGACCAAAAGTTTCGTTCGCCGACACCCGTTCCTGGTCGGCCTCGGTCTTCTTACCGGCTTTTTCCAAGGACAATATCAGCAGCGCGCGGTCTTCCGGGTTATCCGGCTCGCGTTCTGCAGCTTCACGGAAATAATCCGCAGCGGCGGAGGGATCGTCGATCTGGAGCGCGAGCAGACCAAGATTGAATGGATAGTCGTCTTCGCCGGGATCCAATTCGACGGCGCGGTGAAAATCGGTTTGCGCCGCCGCCGTCTTACCCTGTCGTGCCCGCGCAATCGCCAGATCATTCAGAATTTCGGGCAGATCCGCTGCAGAGACCATGTTGTTCTTCAAGACCCCCTGCAACAAGGTGAACGCTTCCTCGGCGCGGTCAGGCTGATCCTGCAGTAGCCTGCAAACACCGGTGGCGAATACCGACTCCACATAGCGTTCGTGACTTCTCGGCACCCGCGCGTACCAAGGAAGTGCGGAATCGCAGTCACGTCGAGCAAAATACAACTCGCCGAGCGCGAAGTCGGGTTCCGGCCATTCCGGCTCGAGGCGGGCGGCTTCCCGCAGTTCGCGTAAACGCGTGTCATCTTCGGCGGCCCGCAACCCCCGAGTGTAATGTTCAAACGCATCGAGACGGAGCGGACGCTGACGTTTCGTGAAATCGGCCAGGCTCAGCGCATAACTGCGATCACTCGCAGAGAGTATTCGCCAAACGAGCCGCGAATGGAGATCCATCAGCGAATCCAGCGTACCCGTTTCACGCAATGGGGGCAGCAATCGCGCCGGACTCACCTTCAGGATTTGTGACTCGATGGTGAGAGAGGTCCCATTCGCCGTAAATTTTCCAAAAACGACAAAATCGGCGTCGAGGTCTTCCGCGACATGAAGCATAGTGGCGCGGCTGAGTTTCGAAGAGTGTGGCAGTCCACTTCGTTCCAATTCGACCTGGCGCCCTGCGTGAGAATAGACCTGCACGCCTGCCGCCGAGAGCCGCTGAATGGTTAGCTCCTCCAATCCCTCACCGAGCCAATCGAATCGAGGAGACGCACCGGCATTTTCAAAAGCAAAAACCAGATAGATTCCGGGCTGATAAGTGGCAGCGGATGCAGCGCGCGGAGGAGAAGCGGACTGCGGCGCGGCAAGCAAGCTGGTTCCAAAAATAACGAGGACGAAGAGGAAAACCAGATAACGCGCGCTGAAGAAAGGGCGCTCCATGTCAGCTGCATTGTAACAGAGGCTTGGGTGCTTTCGCGCCAGAGGTGCGGACCGAGCCTAGAATTTGCTGATCGAACCCGGTTCAGGGTTGCGTGCCGTCGGGTGGTTTTGGAGCAAGAACCTCTTGAATCGCGGGGTCTTTCAAGAACGCCGCAAAAGAGGGATCGGATTTCACGGCCGACAGTTCTTTGTAGCCCTCGTCTTTGGCCTTGCGCAAATAAATCAGGCAACGCTCAAGGTTTCCAGCTTCCGCGAACGACTTTGCAAGCAAGAAGTAGAATCTTCCGCGGTCACTCACCGAGCGATCCTGCAGAATCGAACCGCTCTTCGAGCTGTTGTGCTCAAAAAGCTGCGGATCTAAAGACAGTGCCTGACGGAACGAGGAGATGGCTTCCTGATATTTCTTGTCGCCAAAGTAAGCATAGGCGAGATTGCTGTATAGGACCGCCATGTCACTGCGAATACTGATCGCCTTATGATATGCCTTGATGGCTTTGCCGTACTTCTTCCGCTGATACCAAATCGTGCCAATGTTGTTCTGCGCATCGGCGTAAGAAGGATCAACCTTTGAGGCCCGCTCGTAATACTTCAGCGCCGCGCTCAAAGCCGCCTGCTGGTGCAGGGCAATCCCAAGCTTGTTCAGAAAGACCGGATTTTGAGGGTGCTGATCGGCAAGCCGCTTATAGGAAAGCGCCGCGTCACGATACTCCTTGCGAGCCATGTAAAGGTCGGCAAGCTGCTCGTCGGTCAGCTCTGGCTTAACGACAATGACCGAAGACTCTGTCGGCGATTGCGGCTGAGACTGCGCCACGCGCGGCGCCACTGGCACACTCGGGGTTTCAACGAAAGTCTGTCCTGCGGAGGATATCGAAAGAGTGAGGAGGAGAACAACCGCTGGAAACGCCATTTTGATTCTGGTCATGGCGAATCTCCCTTCTCCGGCTGAGGCTTGGCCTTGTCGGGTTCCTTCTTCTTACCCCCAAAGATACCAAAAATCTTCTGTAAAGGATTCTTTTTCTTTTCGCCAGACTGCGCCGAAGGGTCGGCCGGGCCCTGGCCGGTCGCGTTGGGCGGCCGGTTTGGATCATTCGGTATTATTGGCTTCCCATTGGCATCCGTTTGCGGCGTTTTGGGCTCGCCACCAAAGACTCGGGAAAGAATCGAGCCCGTGGAAGTGAAAAGGTTGTGGCCACCATGGACCTCGCAGTACACCGTTGGCGCCGAGCCTGCCACATACACCTCTTCCCGGGTCGTTGGACAGTTGGCCGTTGCGAGCTGCAGGGTGTCCGGATCGATGAGCACGGATTGCACTCCATCAGGCATCGTAAAATCTTTCACGTCCCGGTATTGCGCTAGCGACGTGGCTCGGGTCATGAAGTCCGCCCAGATTGGTGCGGCCACGGCACCGCCGGGCAATCCGAGGTCACGATTGTCATGGAAGCCGATCCGGATTTGGCACAGGAGATTCGAAGTGAACCCTGAGAACCATCCATCGCGGGAGGTGCCTGTTTTTCCGGCTGCAGGGAGCGTGAAGCCGCGTGCGCGGACGCCCGCGCCCGTGCCTCGGTTCAGCACGTCTTTCAGCAAGCTGTCAACGAGAAATGCGACCCTAGCATCGAGCGCCGCGTGCGTTTGCGGCGTGAACTTTTCGAGCGTCGTGCCGTCCGCGTTGACCACGGCGCGAAGAAACTGCGGCTCTGCACGCGTACCTATTGTTGCAAAAGTCGTGTATCCCGCCGCGACGTCGATAGGCGTCATTTCATAAGCGCCGAGAGCGACGGCCGGTGTCGGCTGGATGTTCGTTCCGAGGCCCATTTTCCGGGCGACCTGCACAACCCGGCCGTAGCCGATGAGTTCCGCTACTTTCACGGTGGCTACGTTGAGAGAATTGGTCAGCGCGTCGCGGACGGTGACGCGCCCCATGAATTTCTCTCCATAGTTATTGGGCGTGTATTCCTTGCCGTCGAATTCAAACGTGGTCGGCTCATCGTCAATGGTCGTTGCCGGCGTGATGATGGGCTGCACGCCGTCAACGGCATTGTCGAGTGCCGCTGCGTAGACAAACGGTTTGAAGACGGAGCCGGGTTGACGGCGCGCCAGGGCGTGATTCAGCTGGCTCTGGCCGTAATCGCGCCCGCCGATCACTGCCTTGATTTCGCCGGTCCGGGGATCCAGCGCGACGAGCGCGACTTGCGCCTGCGGTATCGGCTCGTTAGTTCCTTTCTTGGCCTGCTGTTTACGCCATTTGTCGTATTTCTTCGCAAGCAACAGGTCTACATTCTTCATCCCCGCGTCGACGGCGGCGGCCGCGGCGCGTTGCAACGCAGGATCGAGCGTCGTATAAACGCGGAAATTCTCGCTGAGCAGTTCGTTCTCGGAGTATTTGTCGAGCAGGTGGTCTTTCACCATGTCGACGAAATAGGGCGCTTCGCTTCCGGAAATCGAAGTGCGGATAATCTTCAGCGGTGCTTGCTTCGCATCTTTCAGATCTTCGTCATTGATGTACTTGTTGTCGAGCATCTGCGTCAGCACGCGGTCGCGAGCCTGCAGCCCGCGCTCCGGATGGCGGTCGGCTGAGGAATAGTAATTCGGCGCTCGAATGATCCCCGCGAGGTATGCGCATTCCGGCAGCGCCAGCTGCCTCAAATCCTTTCCGAAGTAAGCGACGCTGGCCTCGGAAAACCCACGGATGCCAAAACTCCCGCGGTTGCCCAGATAAACTTCGTTGGCATACAGCTCGAAGATTTGCTGCTTGTTGAAGCGCTGCTCGAGCTCGATGGAAATCATGGCTTCGGAGAGCTTCCGGCGCCAATTGCGATCGGTCGAGAGAAAGAACGTGCGCGCCACTTGCATGGTGATGGTGCTGGCGCCCTGGTAGTGCTGGCTGGTGTGCCGCAAGTCGGCCCACGCCGCCCCGACGATGCGGATGAAGTCGAAGCCTCCGTGTTCGAAGAAGCGCTTGTCCTCGGCGGAAAGAATAGCGTGCACCAGCATCACCGGCAGATCTTCATAGCGGACGGGACGCCGCTTCTCACGCGCGCGGTCAAAAAGATTAGTGATGAGCTCCGGTTCGATTTCCGCGGTATCCAGATCAGGGCCGCCAGAAAGAGGCTTGATGGAACGAATGCTCTTTCCGCGGAATTGAACTGCCAGGGCATTGTTCCCGGCAAAATAGGAAAGTTTCGAAGGCCGAATATCGACCGTGTTTGCCTGCACTGTGAATTGGCCGATGGCATTTTCATCCTGAAGCGGGCGGTATCCCACACGGGTGAGGTACGCCGTCAAATCTTCCGGTCCCCAGGCTTGACCTGCCGAGATATGTTCCGGCGCGGAGAAAATCTGTGTGGTGTTCTGCAGGACATTGCCGGAAAGCCGCGCATCGATCATGCGCGAGTACTTCACGTAGTAGTAGGTGAAAACTCCGCCGACAGCCAGAAAGACGGCGAAGACCGTGCCGAGGATCGTCAGGCCGATGGTAGAAGTAAAGAAACCCTTTTGAACGCGGATGCGCAAGTCTTAGCTCCCGAGGGCTGAACTCTTATTGTCTCGCAAGACCGTACTCTGGGAAAGACGGTGTTGCTCAAAGCCTGGTTGCCAACGCAGGATCCAATGAGTCCTCAGATAAGGGACTTGTTCTCGCTGGACGGAGAAAAATGAAGATCCGTGTGGTAGAAAAACAAATCCACGGGAACGCTGTATTCCATCGAGATCTTGACAATGGAATTGGTCGCGGTCACCTTGATGGATTCGCGCTTGATCGGAATATCCAATTCCTGAGCGACTTTGAAAATATTGTCGCGAATCTGATCTTCGGTGAAGCGATTCACCACCGCAAAGCGCGCCTGCTCCTGCATTTTGTCGGAAAGCTGATATTCCGAGACATAGATGGGCACAACCTTCACCGCGGAATAGATAGCGAACACAAAGATCGCCAGGTAAATGAGCGCCTTGAGCTTGCCCGCTCCTCGTTCGGAACGGCGGCGCGCAGGTGCATAACGATCTCGGGTACCGGCTAGCTGCACTAGATTCATCTCCCCACGGTCGATTCGTGCCGCGGGATGCCCGCGGCGGCAAACGACGATGATTAATTGGTTGGCATCTTAAAACTAGCATCCGCGCAGTCGCGTGTCGAGAACTTGACACGGGGCATGTTACCGGAAAGAAACGGGGCTAATAGGCTCTGGCGAAGATTGCGCGCGCTGTGGCAGCCTGGCCGCAGCAGACACACTCGCCGCTCCCACATTCCTGCTCTAATGGGATGCAACGCATGGTGGCGCGGGTTTCTTCCTTGATTTTGGCTTCGCATTCGGCGCTGCCGCACCAGAAGGAGAAGGCAAAGCCATTTTCCACGGCCTTTTTCAGGTCGTCGTAGGTTTTCGCATCGTGAGTGTTACTCTTGCGGAAAGCCAGGGCCTTGTCGTGGAGCGATTGCTGGATATCCGCCAGCAGCCGCTCGATAGTGGCTGGCAGGTCGGCAAGTGAAGCGCTGATCTTCCCTTCCCTGCCGGGGCGGTCGCGGCGCGCGAGGACGGCGGCTTGTTTGGCGACGTCCTTGGGGCCGAGCTCAACCCGCAAAGGCACTCCGCGCATCTCCCAATCGTTGAATTTCCAGCCGGGACTCTGGCCTTCGCGCTCATCGAGAGTGACGCGAATGTTGGCTTTGATCAGCTCGGCCTTCAATTTGCGCGCGGTGTCGAGGACAGACGCTTTTTCTTCGTCGGTCTTAAAAATGGGAACGATGACAACCTGATAAGGAGCAAGCTTCGGCGGGAGGATCAGGCCCTGATCGTCGCCGTGGACCATGATGATGGCACCTATGATTCGCGTTGAGAGCCCCCACGATGTCGTCCAGCAATGCTGCTGCTGGCCGTTCTGGTCGAGGTACTTGACCTCGAAGGCTTGGGCGAAGTTCTGTCCCAGAAAGTGCGACGTGCCGGATTGCAGTGCTTTGCCGTCGCCCATCATCGCTTCGATGGAGTAGGTCACGTCGGCGCCGGCAAATTTCTCCGCATCGGACTTCTTGCCGGGAATCACCGGAATGGCTGCATCGTTTATGGCAAAGTCCGCGTAAGTATCCAGCATCTGAAGCGTTTCCGCTTCGGCTTCTTCTCGCGTTGCGTGCGCGGTGTGGCCTTCCTGCCAATAAAATTCGAGTGTTCTCAGGAAAAGTTTGGTGCGCAATTCCCATCGCACGACGCTGTTCCACTGATTCATCAAGACGGGCAGGTCGCGATACGACTGGATCCACTTGGACCACATATGGCCGATTATGGTTTCTGACGTCGGGCGGAGGACAAGCGGCTCGGCAAGCTCTTCCCCGCCGCCAATGGTGACCACAGCTAGCTCTGGCGAAAACCCTTCGACGTGATGCTTTTCTTTGTCGATGAAGCTGCGCGGAATCAACAGTGGAAAGGCAACGTTTTGATGGCCGGTAGCTTTGAATCGGCGGTCAAGCGCCTGCTGGATGTTTTCCCAGAGCGCCCAGCCGTAGGGCCGCACGATCATGCAGCCGCGGACCGGCGCGTAGTCAGCGAGCTGCGCCTTGAGGACTAGCTGGTTGTACCACTCGGAAAAATCTTGTGCGCGGGTAGGAAGCTTTTCTTCGGCCATGCGGCGGTTTTGTCCGTTCCTCTTAAGAGCAGTAACTCATGCTAAGTAAACTCAAAAGCGTATCGGACGCTTGCAAGGGTGTCAACGCATGCATTGGAGCGGGATGGCCCGCGTACTGTCTTGCGAGCTTGGTCGCGGGGCATTACAATGCCACTCGTTCTGCAACAACAATGTCTCGTGTGTACCCGGCCAGCGATCTCTCTGAGGGAGAAACTACACCATGAAACGCGTCACGCTCATTTCCCTTCTCGTTCTCTTTGCCGCACCCTTCGCTTCTTCGCAGGATTGGGCCAAAACCGCCCTGGAGAAATCTCCGCGCCACCGCGAGTGGGTCACTATCAAGCACGATGGCCGGTCCGTCGAAACGTTTGTCGTCTATCCGGAATCCAAAGGGAAAACGCCCGTCGTGCTGATTATCCATGAAATTTTCGGCATGTCCGACTGGGTCCAGGATTTGGCCGACCAGGTGGCCGCAGCCGGTTACATCGCGATTGCACCCGATCTTCTTTCCGGCATGGGCCCGAACGGCGGCCGCAGTAGCGACTTCGCCGAGGGCAAAACGATGGAAGCGGTGAGCCACCTGAACCCTGACCAGGTGACGGCAGATTTGAATGCCGCGGCGGACTATGCAATGAAGATTCCCGCCTCGAACGGCAAGCTCTTCGTCGGCGGCTTTTGTTGGGGAGGCGGGCAGAGCTTTCGCTTTGCCACCAACCGCGCAGATCTGGCGGCCGTTTTTGTTTTCTACGGCCCGCCACCAGACAAGGATGCAATGGCGCGCATCAAGGCTCCCGTCTATGGCTTTTATGCGGGGAACGATGCCCGCATTGGCGCCATGATTCCCGATGCCGTCGCGAAGATGAAGGCCGCGGGCAAGAGTTACGACATCGTGACCTATGAAGGTGCAGGACACGGCTTCATGCGTGCGGGCGAAGCGCCCGATGCGAAAGAGGCCGACAAAAAGGCGCGAACGGAGGCTTGGGCGCGCTGGAAGAGTTTGCTCGCTAAATAGAGGCGAGGACAGGTCCGCCGCGACTAACGAGTCCGCTGCGATTTCTGGGGCAGTCACCAGCCCCATTGCTGGCAACCGTTGCGGACGGGTCAGGCCTGCTTCTGGTCGAGTTCCGCCCAGCGTTCGTAGAGCGCATCCACTGATTTCTGCGCTTGGTCCAATTGTGTGCACGCGTTCTGGAGACTCATTCGATCGCTGGTGATCGCAGAATCTTCGAGCGCGGCTCGCCTTGCTTGAAGGATCTGCTCCGCTTCGTGGATGCGGTCTTCGATGGCTGCAAATTCTCGCGCTTCGGAATAGGAAAGCTTCTGTTGGCGCTGCCAGCTTTCCCATTGCGAGTAATCCGCAAAACGCTCCGCGGCCCCGAGGCCATTCAGTCCGACGACCACAGTCGAAACGCGATCCAGCATGAAGCGGTCGTGCGTAACCAGCACCAACGCCCCAGCGTATTCGAGCAAGCTCTCTTCCAGGATTTCGAGTGTGGGGATATCCAGATCGTTGGTCGGTTCGTCCAGAAGCAGAACGTCCGCCGGTTGCAGCATGAGTTGGGCAATCAAGACACGGGCGCGTTCCCCTCCGGAAAGCCGTCCGACTCGTTGATTCAGATTTTCGCTCGAAAACAAAAATCTTTCTGCCCAAGATGCAACGTGGATGACGCGCTCCTGGTAAATCACCGCGTCGCTGTCCGGCGCAAGAGCCTGACGCAGAGTAATGTCTGGATCGAGCTCGCGATTCTGGTCGAAGTACACGATTCGCAGGCCCTCGGCGCGGCGAATGTTGCCGAAGTCCGGCTTGATATCTCCGCGTATCAACCGAAGCAGCGTGGTTTTGCCGCTGCCGTTCGGACCGACCAGCCCCACTCGCATCGCGGACGTGACGCTGAAATGGATATCCTTAAATAGCGTGCGGCTGCCGACGTCATAGGACGCCCCGTCGAGGGTGATGAGCTGTTTCGTCTTGCGATTCGTCGCGGAAAAATCGATGTCGGCGCTGGTGGTGTGGCTGCGGGCACTCATCTCCGCAAGTTCTCCGATCATCTCGTGAGCTTTATCAATGCGCGCTTTGGCCTTGGTTGCGCGGGCCTTGGGACCGCGCCGCAGCCATTCGAGCTCGGTGTGCACGCGATTCTCCAGCGACTCCTGCCGCTTTTTCTGCGCGTGCAGAGTCTCTTCCTTTGCTTCAAGGAGAGCGCTGTAGTTTCCGCTTACGCGCAACACGCCGTCTTCATAGGCACGGTTTAGCTCCACCATCTCGTTCGCGACGTTCTCCAGGAAATAACGGTCGTGACTGACTACCACGCAGGCCAATGCGGCATTCCGAAGAATGGATTCGAGCCACTGAATTCCTGCGAGATCCAAGTGGTTGGTTGGCTCATCCAGCAGAAGAATGTCCGGCGCCTGCACTAGAGCTTCAGCTATCGCAAGCCGTTTCTGCCATCCCCCGGAGAGCGTTGCGGCTTGCGCATCGAGATCTGCAATCCCCGCGCGTCCCAGTGTTTCCGCAAACCGTGCAGCGCGCTCTGCCCCAGGAACCGCTGAGCGTTCCAGCGCGTTTTTGATAACCGAGCGAATCGTCACGCCTTCCGCAAATTCAGAAATCTGCGCGACGTAACTCAGCCGTGTCCCTTTGCGAATCGCCACGTCCCCGCTGTCCGGCTTGACGCGGCCGATAAGCATCTCCAGCAACGTCGACTTGCCCGAACCGTTCGGACCGATGACACCAATGCGATCTCTTTCGGAGACGGTGAATGAAATGTTCTGGAAGAGCGGCGCGACGCCGTACCTCTTCGACAGTCCCTGTGCGCTGATAATCGGAGGCAATTTTCTCGGTCTTCTCCTTCACATAGTTTAACCTTGAGAGTCATGGCAGCGGAAACTCAGCGGACAGTGGATTCCCGTTCAAGCGAGATTAATTCTTGATGCGCAAGTTTGACGCTCTGGTTCTTGGCGCTGGCGCCGCGGGGCTCCTCTGCGCGATCGAGGCCGGAAAACGCGGGCGGCGTGTCGGTCTGCTCGAGCATGCCGATCGAATTGGTAAGAAAATCCTAATCTCCGGCGGTGGCCGCTGCAATTTCACCAACATTCATTGCCAGCCGGACAATTTCATCTCGGGAAATGTGCACTTCGCCAAGTCTGCGCTGGCACGGTACACGCCTGCGGATTTCATTACGTTAGTCGAAAAGCACCGTATTCCCTACCACGAAAAAACACTCGGGCAACTTTTCTGCGATCGCGCTGCGCAGGACATCATCGACTTGCTTGAATCGGAGTGCCAGGCGGCGGGAGTTCAGACCTTTCTACAGAGCCGAATCCAGGAAGTGCAGCGCACGACGGAGTTCGCAGTGAGCACCGAATCCGGTGAATTTCGCGCGCCTGCTCTTGTCATTGCGACGGGCGGACTCTCCATCCCCAAAATGGGGGCGACGAGCTTCGGCTACCAACTGGCGCGCCAATTCGGATTGAAAATCGTGCCGACCAGGCCCGCGCTTGTGCCCTTCGTGCTCGCCGGCAACGACCGCGCCGAGTACTGCGACTTGGCGGGCGTCTCTGCGGAAGTCATTGCACAGACCAATCATCACGCCTTCCTCGAAAAAATGCTGATCACCCATCGTGGCCTCAGTGGCCCGGCGATGCTGCAGATTTCTTCTTATTGGCAGAAGGGCCAGCCCATCCAAGTCGATCTAGCCCCAAATCACGAAATCGTTTCAGCGATTCGCTCGGCCAAATTCCGCAATACCGCTGCCGCTCAGAAGGCCTTTCAGGGAATCCTGCCAAAGCGATTCGCAGAACGCTGGCTGGAGAACCATCCGCCAAAGGCCTGGAACAATGAAGCACTGGCAAATTGGGAGAAGCAGATCCACGAATGGGTGATCAAACCGGCAGACACCGAAGGCTACGAAAAAGCGGAAGTGACGGCAGGTGGCGTGGATACCGATGAATTGTCGAGCAAGACCATGGAGTGTCTAAAGGTCAAAGGATTGTTTTTCATCGGCGAAGTAGTCGACGTTACCGGCCAGCTTGGCGGCTTCAATTTTCAGTGGGCGTGGGCTTCCGGCGCGGCGGCGGGTCGTGCTTTATGAGGGAACCGAGGCACGACGATTGCCACCACGTGCCGGGGCCGCTGTGCTCTGCGCTGCTTTTGCTTCTTCGTAAGCGACAAACTCTTCGTATGTACCCTTGAAATCTTCAATTCTGCCACCGTGGAAATGCCAGATGCGCGTCGCGACTTCATCAATAACGTCGTGGTCGTGCGTCACGAGAAGCACTGTCCCGTCATATCGCTGCAAGGAAATGTTAAGAGCGTTGATCGATTCCAGATCCAGGTGGTTGGTCGGCTCGTCCAACACTAGAAAATTCGGCTTTTGCAGCATCAGCCGGCAAAAAATCAGCCGCGCAGACTCGCCGCCGGAGAGCGCCCGCGTGGGCTTCAGCGCATCTTCCCCACTGAACAGCATCTGCCCCATCAGTCCGCGCAACTCCTGCTGGGAAGCGGAAGGATCAAACTGCCACAGCCAATCGATCGCGGTCATGCCCTTGGTGATCGATTCGCCGTGATCCTGCGCGAAGTATCCAACGGCAACTTCGTGACCCCATCTCACCTCGCCACCATCAATCGGAAACTGCAGATCCTTGTCCTCGATGAATCCCAGCGCATTGCGCACCAGCGACTTCAGCATCGTAGTTTTCCCGACACCGTTGCGGCCCATCAGCGCGATTTTTTCGCCTCGCACCACGCTTGCCGAAAATCGCGGAATCACCCTCAAATCCTCGTAGGATTTCTCAACGCTGCGGATTTCCAGCGGGTGCTTCCCCGAATTCCTCTTCATATCAAACTTAATGTACGGCCGCTGGATGTTGCTCCTTGCCAGCTCTGTTGTTTGTAAACGCTCGACTTCCTTCTTGCGCGAAGTGGCTTGTGCCGAACGCGTGCCCGCAGAAAACCGCGCGATAAACTCCTGTAACTGCGCGATTTTTTTCTCGCGATTGGCGTTGTCCGCTTCGATGCGTCCGCGAATCTGCGTCTTCGCCACCACCATGTCGTCGTATCCGCCGACGTACATGATGATCGTCTCGTAGTCGATGTCCGCCGTGTACGTGCACACGCTATTCAAAAAGTGCCGGTCGTGCGATATAACAATCAGCACGCCTTCATAATCGCAAAGATATCTCTGCAGCCAGTGCACGGAATCCAGGTCGAGGTTGTTCGTCGGCTCGTCCAGCAGCAGCGCTGTCGGATTCCCAAAGAGCGCCTGCGCCAGCAGAACGCGCACCTTCTGCCCACCCTGCAGTTCGCCCATCTTGCGTTCCTGCAGCTCGCCTTCCACGCCTAAGCCGTCCAGCAGCACCGCGGCATCCGCCTCCGCCGTGTAGCCGCCCTCTTCGCCGACGATACCCTCTAGTTCTCCGAGGCGCATCCCATCGGCATCGGTCAACTGTTCGTGCGGTTTAGCGTACAGGGCGTCGCGCTCTTCCAGAGCTTTCCACAGCGCAGCGTTCCCCATGATGACCGTGTCAATGACGCGGTATTGGTCAAACGCGAACTGGTCCTGGCGCAAAACGCCCATCTTCTTCGGCCGCGTGATGGAGCCGCTGGTAGAGTCGATCTCACCAGTTAAAATCTTCATAAAAGTGGACTTGCCGGCGCCGTTGGGCCCGGTAATGGCGTAGCGCCTTCCAGCCATGAAGGTGCATGTCACATTCTCAAAGAGCACCCGTGGTCCGAAACGCATAGTGACGTTGTTGACGGAGAGCATAACCCTCCAATTATAGCGTGAATCCTAAGTCCGTGCTCGCTGACTTATTCGCACACGTTTGCCCAATCGTGCCCTTAGCAATGACACGTGTACATCGTTCGGTTAGCTGATTTCCCGCGCGCGTTGAAGCCAACCTCTTGAGGTAAACCGATCCGACGGTCACGGTAGCGCAAACGTGAACAGTGACGAACCCGCCGCCACGGCAACGTATTGTTTTCCGTCAATCGCAAAAGTCATCGGCGACGAATACACCGAGGCTCCGCACTGAAAGTGCCATACCGCCTTTCCCGTAGCGGCTTCCAACGCAATAAAATTCCCCTCCGCGTCCCCCGTGAAGACCAACCCGCCCCCGGTTGAAAGCACTCCAGACCACGTCGGCGATGGATGCTTCCACTCCCATTTCATCTTTCCGGTATTCGGATCGATGGCGCGGAGCGCTCCGGTAAACGGTTCGGCATCGTCGTTTGGGAAGTACGCGCTGCCATAGTAAGCGTGTCCCGCCTCATACGCTTGCGGCGCCGTGCTGAAGACGTCGCATTGCTCTCGTGCCGTAACATAGAAGAGCTGCGTTTGGGGATCGTAAGTAGGAGACATCCAGTTCGTCGCGCCCGCTGCCCCCGGGCACGCGCGATTCCCTTCCAGCGTCGGCGAAGCATCCTTCCGCGCAGTAGGCGCTCCGCGCGAATCCTTCGAGTCGCTCCAGGTCACTTTTGCAAACGGGTTCGCAAACACCAGCTTTCCATTCGCGCGATCGATCACGTAAAAAAATCCATTGCGGTTCGCTTGCAGAATCAGGTGCCGCTCGCCCTGGTCCACCATGACAGGAATCTGCGTCGCATCGTAGTCATGCTCGTCGTGCTTCGAAAATTGAAAATACCATTTCAGCTTTCCTGTTTCCGGCTCCAGGGCGAGCAACGAATTGCTGTAAAGATTGTCTCCGGCGCGCCCTTCGCCCCGATTCGAAGGCGAAGGATTGCCTGTGGTCCAGAATGTTGTGTTCGTCGCCGGGTCGTAAGTCCCCGTGATCCATGCAGGCGCTCCGCCGATTTTCCACGAGTCACCTTCCCAGGTCTCATGTCCCGGCTCGCCCGGACCAGGCACGGTGTAAAAGCGCCACTTACGCTCACCCGTCCCCGCATCGTATGCATCAATAAATCCGCGAATCCCATACTCCCCGCCCGACACTCCGATCATCACCAGATTCCTGATCACCAGCGGCGCGAGCGTGATGCTGTAGCCTCCGCGGTAATCCACTGCGGCAACATCCCAAACCACACTGCCAGTCTTGGCATCCAGCGCGATTACATGCGCATCCAGCGTTCCAAGAAAAACCTTGTCGCCCAAAATCGCCACTCCGCGATTCGCGCGCCCGCAACACGGCCGGACATCTGCCGGCAGCAGGCGCTGATATTGCCAGATCGGCCGGCCCGACCGCGCGTCCAGCGCAAAAGCCCGATTATCCTGCCCCGTGCCATAAAGGATTCCGTCCACCACCAGCGGCGTCGTTTCGAATTTCCCGCCCGCCATCGTCTGATAAGCCCATTTAGGGACAAGCCTCGCCGCATTCGCAGTGTTGATCTGTTCCAGCGCGCTGTACCGCCGCCCCGCGTAATCCCCCGAGTACATCAGCCAGTTCTGCGGCTCTTTCCCTGAATCCACCAGCTGCTGCGACGTCACTTGCGCGCGAGCCGATGGAGCAACACCACTTACCAGGGTTAGGAGAACCATTGCCGAGACTATTGAATTTGTCATTCCGAGCGCAGCGAGGACCGCTTCCTCTCCGCGCGGTTTGTGCGTGGAGAATCTGCTTTTGATTGTCCAGAGAATGGTTTGCCTCTTCATTGGCCACCCACCGCAAGCAGGTATGCGATCACGTCCTGCAGCTCTTTATCGCTCATCATTTTCTGATCGTAAGCCGGCATCAGCGATTGCCGGCTCTTCTCCAACGATCGCAACTTGTCTTTCTCGAAAAGGTGCAACTGCTCCCGGGTGTCCATCATCTGGAGCGTGAAATGATCCTCATTCAGCACCACACCAATCAACTTCGTCCCATCCGCCGTGACCACCGTGACCGTTTCATACTCCTGCGAAAATTCCTTCATCGCTTCGGAAATCCCCTGCGCCAGCCGCCGGCTCGGATTGCGCACCGATTCCACAAGATACTCGGTCGACCGCGCCGAACCCGTCGTGCTTAGGTCAGGTCCAAGCCGCCCTCCCTTCCCCTGAATCATGTGGCACGTCGTGCATCCCGCGCTGCCATAAAAAAGCTCCTTCCCGTGCCCCGCATTTCCCGCCGCTTGCGACGGAGCCTTCGCCTGCACGCTGCGAATGTAGGTGATCACCTGCCAAATCTCTTCCTCCGTCATGCCCACGCCCTGCTGGGTCGCCCCGTTCGGCGGCATGGCCGTGCCGGGAACCCCTTCATTAATCGTCCGATATAAATCGACGTCCGAATTCCCATGCCGCTTCTGCGCCCGCGTCAGATCCGGCCCCCGCCCGCCGCCTCTCGCCCCCAGTCCGTGACAAAACGCGCAGTTTGCTCGAAATTGCGACTCGCCCACATTCGCCGCCTTCGCATCGCCCGCAAACGGATTCTTGTCCTGTGCGCGGAGAGCCACTGCGTTCGCGGCGCATATAATCGCTGCAGCGCAGGCAGTCGCAAGAGCCAAGCTCCACCGTCGCGTCCCTGATTGCTCTCGCCGGAAATTATTTCTGGCTATGAACATATTGTCGCTCTGCCCCCTTAGATTGGTGATGTTGGACTGAGCAGCGCTTGCGATTCATTTGAATGAGGATTGATTCGCGGCCAATATACCACTCGTTGCCAGCACGTGGGTGGACTTCACGGAATTTTCATAATCGCGGTGGCAAAGTCGCATTGCGCTTGACGCATCCCTCCGATACAGTCCCGCGCGTTGTCAATTGGCTTTCCTCCACCCCATCCGATAAAATCGCTTCATCGCCTGCACAATGTGCGCAGCCACGCGGGACGAAACGAGGCTAATCCATGACCCACACCACCAACGCCAATGACCGCATGAACCGCCCGCTGGACTCCGTCGATCCACAAATCGCCGACCTCCTTCGCGACGAGGCCAGGCGTCAAGGCACCGGCCTGGAACTCATTCCCTCGGAAAACCTCGTTTCCGAAGCCGTCCTCGAAGCCATGGGCTCCATTTTCACCAATAAATACGCTGAGGGCTATCCAGGCAAGCGCTACTACGGCGGCTGCGAATACGCCGACAAAGTCGAGCAACTGGCCATCGATCGCGCGAAGGAGCTCTTCGGAGCGGAACACGCCAACGTACAGGCGCACTCGGGCACCTCCGCCAATGTGGCCGTCTACATGTCCACCCTCCAGAAAGACGACGTAGTTCTGGGAATGAATCTTTCCCACGGCGGCCACTTGACTCACGGCCATCCGCTGAATTTCTCCGGTCGCATGTACAAGTTCGTGGCCTACGGCGTGAAAAAGGAAGACGAGCGCATTGACTACGACGAAATTGAAAAGCTGGCCGCCGAGCATAAGCCCAAGATGATCGTCGGCGGCGCCAGCGCTTATTCACGCATCATCGATTTCGAGCGCATTGGCAAAGCCGCAAAGTCCGTTGGCGCGCTCTTTTTTGTGGACATGGCGCACATCGCGGGACTCGTGGCCGCAGGCGTGCACCCAAGCCCAGTTCCGCACGCGGATATCGTCTCGACCACAACCCACAAGACATTACGCGGACCGCGCGGCGGTTTGGTCCTGTGCAAAGCAGCTTTCGCCAAAGAGCTGGACAAGCTGACATTTCCCGGAACTCAAGGCGGTCCGCTCGTGCATACCATTGCCGCAAAAGCGGTCTGCCTGAAGGAAGCCATGGAACCCTCCTTCAAGGAATACCAAAAACAAGTGGTGGCCAATACCAAGGCCATGGCCGCAGCAGTTGCCAAGCACGGCTTCCGCATTGTCACCGGCGGCACCGACAATCATCTGTTCTTGATCGAAGTGCATTCGCGCGGCATCACCGGAACGGACGCCGAAAAAGCCCTCGACCGCGCCGGCATCACTGTGAATAAGAATTCGATCCCGTTCGACCCTCTCCCTCCCATGAAGGGCGGCGGCATCCGCCTCGGCAGCCCCTCGGTCACCTCCCGCGGCATGCGTGAACCGGAAATGGAGCTAATCGGCACTTGGATCGCGGAAATACTCTCAAACATTGGCAACGCTGAGGTCGAGCAACGCGTTCGTAAGCAAGTCGCTGATCTGGCCGCGAAATTTCCCATTTACGAGGCCCGTTTGCGCGGCGGCTCAGCACGAATCGAACACGCCCATGTATAGGTCTACGGAAACTCCTGCGCCCTCAAAATGAATATCTTCAAAGCGACCGCCGATTTCGAGCATTGGCTGGCGGGGCAACTCCCCATCATTCGGCAAGACCTTGCCCTCAAGCATCAGCACATGGCGGAGGCCGCATTCCCTTTCTTCCGCGCCACGTTCTACCGCTGGCTGCAGCTCTGGCCGGAGGTTTGCGCCCATCTTGCCAAGGCTCCCGCAGTCTTGGGTGTAGGCGATCTGCACATCGAAAATTTCGGGACCTGGCGCGATGAAGAAGGCCGCCTTATCTGGGGCGTCAATGACCTCGACGAGGCTTGGCCCGCCCCGTACGCCCTCGATCTGGTGCGCTTGGCCACCAGTGCCTATGTTGCGATCGAAGAAGACCACCTCTGCGTCCAGAGACGTGTAGCTGCCGAAGCGCTCGAAGAGGGTTATCGCGACTCCCTGGCCGCAGGTGGAAAACCGTTCATCCTCGCGGAAGACCATCGCTGGCTTCGCCTGCTCGCTCTCGGCAAGCTCCGCGACCCTGTTCAATTTTGGAATAAGCTTGAGCACCTGCCGCCGTACACCGTAAAGCCCCCGGAAGATGTGCGCAAGCTGCTCGAACAATCGCTCCCTTCCGCGCAGGATGGATATTTATTAAAAAGAAGAATCGCGGGCCTGGGAAGCCTCGGGCATCCCAGGATCCTGGCCTTGTCCCGATGGCGGGAAGCTCTCGTCGCCCGGGAAGCGAAGGCCATTCGGCCCTCGGCGTGGGTCTGGGCCCGGAAGGCCTCTTCCACTGAAATTTATTGCGACAAGCTCTTGCAGCGCTCGATACGTGTGCCGGATCCCTGCGTCCGTTTCCATGGCCGCTGGGTGGTGCGTCGCCTCGCACCCGACTGTTCCCGAATCGAGCTCGCCTCCCTTTCGAGGGATCGCGACGAAGCCCGGTTGCTATATTCTATGGGCTGGGAAACCGCCAATATGCACTTCTCCACCCCGCAGGCGATTGCCAAGGTGAAGCACGACCTCGCCTCCCGCCGCGGGCGCTGGCTCCATAGATCGTCAAAAGCTATGCTCGCCGCCACTAGTAAAGATTGGAATAAGTGGCGCCGCGATTGGAAGCGCTCCGCACCCAGTTAATCGCCTGCGCCGCACCTGTCCTCATTCTTCACGCTCCAACTCCAGTGCCGCTGGCCCAAGACTGTCCTCCGGGTCAGTAGATTCACATTAAGACTGCGAGTAGCCTCAAAAAGAACTGGAATGGGAAGCCTACTCGCCACCGTGTTACTCGCTGTTCCGCTCATCGCCTGGCTGGGCGGCACAATACTTCTCAATGCCCTACCGACGAAGTTGGCGCGATTCTCTAACGCGCCGCGCGGGGTCTTCCCAATCTCCAGGAAATCCAATTCTCTCGAAATCGCTTCGCGGCCGCTTTTTTCGTCGGGCCGCGCAGGGATGGATGAGGTGAGGCGATGATGGATACTGAAGCCTTCCGTGAATTCAAGACCGGATTAACATTCCTCCGGGACAATTACGCCGTAAAAGCTCTGCCATATGCGGCGCGCCGTGGATTTGGATAAGAACAACCCTTATTACATGTCTTACCTGGGTGTGGTTTTGGCGCGCTCGGAAGGAAAATGGGGCGAAGCGGAACGGCTGTGCGACTCTGCCGTTCGAATGAAGCGGAATCAGGCGCAGCTCTACTTGAATCTCGCCGAAGTGTACGCCACCGCCGGACGACGCGACGAAGCGGTTGACGCCTTGCAAACCGGGCTGAAATATGCGCGCCGCGATATCCGGCTGACGATTGCGATGAACAAGCTGACCGCCCGACGGTCTCCCGTTCTGAGCTTCCTCGGCCGCAGGCATCCGATTAACCGGCAGCTCGGAATTCTCAGGCACCGCGCCATGCGCATGTTCGGGCAGCCTTCATAAATCGATCTCTCCACCCCCAAACACAAGAACGGGCGTCCCGATCATCCGGGGCGCCCGTTCTTGCTTTTGTCGGATTGTTCGAATGGCTCCTGAGTCTGCGTGAACTAACGCGTGTTGCCAGGGCCAAAGTTGTAAGAGTGTTGGATTCCCATTTCCATGAGGATCTTTATCCCAATGCCAAACATTCCGGTGGGGAGAACGTCCCTTCGAACTACTTCCGCAAGGTACTCGCGGGCCATGGAAGCGGGATCTTTTGAATACGGCATGGTGACGAAGAGCCGCATGCCCACCTCATAACCAGGCTCACTGGACTGGAAAAAGACGCCGGAGCGGGAAACGCTCACCGAACCGCGCAGGTCTTCAAAGTGGTCCTTGTTGGGGTCGGAAGGACGGAGGCGCATCAATTGCGTGATCTTGCAGCGGCGGCTGCCGCGTCGCTCCGTGCGGGAAATGTGCTGCTTGGGGGCACTTCCTGTTGGGAGATTTTTCGTCATCAGATCGTGCTGGGTCGCCATGGGAAAACCATCTTTCCGGAAAAATACCGAGTCCGTTAAGAGTGTAATCCTGGTGCGACAACCAAACCTATAGCGGAACCGTACCCGGAACGAATAGGCCGTTCCACGAAAATGGTAGTACGGAAGTACTGGAAAAGGAAGAGAGGAAGATGTGGAAAAGAAGCGGTAAATTGCTGATTTGGAAGAAAGAGCAAGAAAGCGGTTCCAAATTGAGGCTCAAGAACAGTTTTGGTACCAAATCGAGACCACACCGGGGAAAGGTAGGTCGCGACGGAAAATTCAAATGGTGCTTTTTCTGATGGTTTATGGCGAATGGTTGAAACGAGGATGAAGGAAAGCACGGCTGTAAAATTGCAGCAATGCGGTGCAGGCGCGGGGCTCCGGCAAATCGCTGCTCATGACCCTTGGGTTGGGTATGGCAGCGAAGCCTCATGGAGGATGTCCCGCTATGAATACAGCGACGCGTCAGATATTGCAGGTATCCGAGGAAGCGCAAGAGAAGATTCATTCGAATGCGGATTGCCGGACGACCACGACAGCGGGAGAAGGCGCCGTGCGCGGGCACAGCAGCGAACGCGTTGGGCAGAAACCTCGTGTGTTTGTGGCCGCCGGGAATCGGCTATTGAGAGAGACGCTGTCCCGGGTGCTGGTTAAGAGCAAGGAGATCGAAGTGGTTGGAGCGGACGTCGCGGAACTATTCCCGGGGGAAGACCTGCTCAGGGAGGAAACGGACATCCTGCTGCTGGCGTCACGCGGAAACACGGACGAAGATCTGGCAGCGGTCCGAAAGGTGCGAACGACCGCCCCCAAAGTGCAGGTTCTTCTGATTGGAATGACGGGAGCGGAAGCCGAGTTTCTGCAATACGTGCGGGCAGGAATTCACGGGTACCTGCCGCGTGACGCTTCCGCCGAGGACGTGCTGAAGGGCGTGCGAGCGCTTCATGGCGGTGGAGCGATCTGTCCAGGCAAGCTGTGCGCAACGCTGTTTCGGTATTTCGAACGCGAAGCGACTTCCTTCCCTTCCGCCACTGTGCGCCAGCGGATGGGGTTGACCCGGCGCGAGCAACAGTTGATCCCCCTGATTGCCGAGGGGCTGACGAACAAGGAAATCGCCAATCACTTCTGCCTCTCGGAGCAAACGGTGAAAAATCATCTTTATCGAATGAAACATAAAATCGGCGCCGAGGATCGCTTGGGTATCGTCCAGGTTTGCCGAAGGCAAGGATTCATGCCGTAGTGTTCCGTCTTCATCGTTCGGTTTTTAGCTTTTAGCTGTCAGTGGATGTTTCTCCATACCGGAATCGCCGGCCCTTCGCGGACGCTGCGTTTCCCTGCCTTGCGGAGCCTTCGACCAAACATCCATTCCTTGAAAAAAAGTGATGCTCCAGAAATCCCGCGCCAGGGATGACTTCGCGGCTCGGTTTGTGCGATTCTTCCTTGTCACAGAGGTGCGAGAGTGGGGTCCGATGCTGAAAAAGTTCAAGGATTTGACGGAAAAAGAGATTCTGGCGATTGCCATCGCCGCGGAAGAGGAAGACGGCCGGATTTACGGCGAGTTTGCGGACGCCCTGCGTGACGAGTATCCGTCGACCGCGCAAATGTTTGAAGCGATGCGCGAGGAAGAAGTGGGCCACCGCGACCGTTTGTTTGCCATGTTCCGGCAGCGTTTCGGCGACCACATTCCGCTGATACGCCGCGAAAACGTGAAAGGCTTTATGACGAGAAAGCCGGTGTGGCTGGTCCGGCCGCTGGGCGTGAAAGTCGCCCGCAAGCAAACCGAATTGATGGAGTTGGAAGCGACCCGGTTCTACGCGCGGGCCGCGAGCCGCACGACGGACCTATCTACGCGCGAATTGCTGAACAAGCTTGCGGACGAGGAGCGAAAACACGAGCAGACTGCCGGTGAGCTGGAAGAAAAACATCTCAACGCCAGCGCAAAAGCCAAAGAAGATGAATCACACCGGAAGCTATTCCTGCTACAAGTTGTGCAGCCTGGACTCCTGGGGCTGATGGATGGCTCGATATCGACGCTGGCCCCGCTGTTTGCCGCGGCTTTTGCCTTCCAGAATAGCTGGAAAGCATTCCTGGTGGGCTTGGCCGCATCTGTCGGTGCCGGCATCTCGATGGGATTCTCGGAATCGCAATCAGACGATGGTTCTCTGACGGGGCGAGGTTCACCTTGGTTGCGAGGAGCGATCACCGGACTCATGACCACGGCTGGCGGGATCGGACATACGCTCCCTTTCTTGATCAGCAATTTTCATGTCGCAATACTGGTGGCGGTGATTGTAGTGGCTGTCGAGTTGCTTGTGATCAGCTACATCCGTCACCGCTATATGGATACGCCGTTTTTGCAGGCGGCGTTTCAGGTGATTGTGGGCGGCGTTTTGGTTTTTTTGGCGGGGTGGTTGATCGGCAGCGCTTAGAGCAGCGGCTTTCAGTCCTCAGTTTTCAGTTATAAGGATGCCGTGACGGATTAGTCCGTCTGCGTTGCCGGAACTGGCGCCGGGGCGTGAGAGAACGTTCGCCGCAGCCAGGATTGCAAACGGTCCATGTAGATGTAAACGACCGGCGTGGTGAAGAGCGTGAGCATCTGGCTGAGGATGAGGCCGCCGACGATAGTGATGCCCAGCGGGCGGCGCAACTCGGAGCCGACACCCGAGCCAAGCGCCAGCGGCATGGCGCCAAGAAGCGCGGCCATAGTGGTCATTAAAATGGGCCGGAAGCGCAGCAAGCAAGCCTTGTAGATCGCTTCGACGGGCGACAACCCTTCTTCCCTTTCCACTTGAACGGCGAAATCGATCATGAGAATGGCGTTTTTCTTGACGATGCCGATCAAGAGAATAATGCCGATGAGCGCGATGATGTTCAGGTCCGACTTGATAAACTGGATCGCGAGAAGCGCGCCAATACCAGCAGAAGGAATGGTCGAAAGAATCGTGATGGGGTGAATAAAGCTCTCGTAAAGGATGCCGAGAACGATGTAGACGGCAGCGAGAGCAGTGAGAATCAAGACCGGCTGATTGGAAAGCGAATCTTGGAAGGCCTGCGCGGTGCCTTGAAATGTGGCGTGAACGGTATTGGGCACGCCAAGTTCGCGGCAAGCCTGCTCGATGTGCTCCACCGCGGGGCCAAGTGAAGCACCGGGGGCAAGGTTGAAGGAAAGAGTGATAGCCGGAAAGATCCCCTGGTGGTTGACGGAAAGCGCCGTGTTGGATGGCTCGTAGTGGGCAAAAGCGCTGAGGGGAACGAGCTTGCCGGATTTGGAGGGCACGTAAATTGATTTGAGCGCTTCGGGGCTTTGCTGAAATTCCGGGGCAACTTCCAGCACGACGTGATATTGATTCAAGCCTTTGTAGATATTTGAGACCTGGCGCTGGCCGAAGGCGTCGCCGAGAGTGTTGTCAATGTCCTGAACGGCAACGCCAAGTCGGCTGGCAGTATCGCGATCGATGACGATGGAACTTTGCAGGCCATGCATTTGCTGGTCAGAATTGACGTCGCGGAGTTCGGGAACTTTTTGCAGCCGCTGCATGATGATGGGCGCCCAATGAGTGAGGTCGGTGAGATTGTCCGCTTGAAGCGTGTACTGATATTGCGCGCCGCCGAAGCGTCCCCCAACGCTGAGATCCTGGACGGCTTGCAAATATAAGGCAGCGCCGGGAATTCTGGCCGTCTTCCCACGAATGCGCGCAATGACCTGATCAACGGAAAGCTTGCGCTCGTTGAGCGGCTTGAGCTGGCCGAACATGCGCGCGGTGCTGCCACCGCTGCCGCCACCGGTGAAGGATAGGACGGTATCGACCGCTGGGTCCTGCAAGACGATGTCAGTGAATTGACGTATTTTCTGCGACATCGCCGTGAACGAAAGATCCTGATCGCCCTGGATGAGCCCACTGAAGCGGCCGGTATCCTGTTGCGGGAAGAAGCCCTTGGGCGTCTGAACAAACAAATAAATGTTAAGGCAGACGGTGCTAAAGGTGACAAGCAGTATGAGGAACTGATGACGAAGCACCCAGCGTAGCGATACATCGTAGGTGCGCAGCAGACGATTGAAGGAGTTTTCCGAAAATCGATACAGACGATTGTGCTTGCCGGTTTCGTGGCGAAGGAAGCGCGCGCACATCATCGGCGTCGTCGTTAGAGAAATCAGGAGTGAAACGCCAATGGCCACGCTCAGAACCACGGCAAATTCCCGGAAAAGCCGCCCGACGATTCCGCCCATGAGCAGAATGGGAATGAAGACCGCGACCAGCGAAGTGCTCATGGAAAGAACCGTGAATCCGATTTCACTGGAACCTTTCATCGCGGCTTGGTACGGCGTCATGCCATTTTCTATATGGCGAGTGATGTTTTCGATGACCACGATGGCGTCGTCCACTACGAAGCCGGTGGAAATAGTGAGAGCCATGAGCGAAAGATTGTCCAGGCTGTAGCGGCCAAGATACATGACGCCGAAGGTGCCAATGAGCGAGAGCGGAACCGCGACGCTGGGGATGACCGTGGCCCAAACGTTTCGAAGAAAAGCGAAGACCACGAGAATCACCAAGACGATGGAAATCATGAGCGCGACTTCCACGTCATGCACCGAAGCGCGAATCGTGGTGGTGCGGTCGACAGCGACATTCAAATGAAGCGAAGGAGAAATGGAGGCACGAAGAAACGGGAGAATGGCCAGGATGCGGTCGACCGTCTCGATCATGTTTGCGCCGGGCTGGCGAAAGATGGCGATAATGACGCCGGGTTTTGCGTTGAACAATCCAAGATTGCGCGTATCTTCGACGGAATCGACCACTTCGGCAATATCACGCAAGCGAACGGGTGCGCCTTGATGTCCCGCAACGATGAGTGGTTGGTATTCGTAGGCTTTGAAGAGCTGGTCGGTGTCGGAAACTGCCCAAGTTTGCTTGGCGTCCGAGAGCGCGCCCTTGGCGAGGTTGGCGTTGGCGGTTTGCAGTGATCTGCGAACGGTTTCCAGACTGATGCCGTAACTATTCAGCTGGTAGGGATTCGCTTCGACGCGCACAGCGGGACGAGCGCTGCCCCAGGTGAAGACTTGGCCCACGCCTTCCACCTGAGCAATCTTCTGGGCGAGAACGGAATCGGCGGCGTCGTAAATCTGCGCGGGCGGGATGTTGTCCGAGGTTAGCGAGAACATCAGGATCGGCGCGTCAGCTGGATTGGCTTTTCGATATGTGGGCTGGCCGGGAAGATCGGCGGGAAGCTGGCTGCGGGCAGCGTTGATGGCGGCCTGAACGTCGCGGGCGGCAGCGTTGATATCGCGGTTGAGATCGAACTGGAGCGTTATGCCCGTGTTGCCGAGGCCGCTCGAGGAAGTCATCTGCGTGACGCCGGCAATGCGGCTGAACTGGCGCTCGAGGGGAGTGGCGACGGCGGAAGCCATGGTTTCTGGGCTTGCTCCGGGCAGACCGGCTCCCACGCCGATGGTTGGGAAATCAACCTGCGGAAGCGGCGCAACAGGCAAGAACCGAAACGCGACGGCTCCGGATAGAAAAATGGCAAAGGTAATCAGCGACGTGGCCACGGGCCGTCGAATGAAGGGCGCGGAAAAGTTGGAGGAGAAGTTCACGCGCTAGTCTCCGTGGGCCGGCTCTTCGATGGGATTGCCGACATGAAAAGCGAAGCGGCGCCCGAGCCAATCGAACGCTAGATAAACGACCGGCGTGGTGTAAAGCGTCAGCAACTGGCTGAGGATCAGGCCGCCAACGATGGTGATGCCCAGAGGTCGCCGCAATTCAGATCCCACGCCCGCGCCCAGCGCGAGCGGCAAACCTCCAAGCAACGCGGCCATGGTGGTCATCATGATGGGCCGGAAACGAAGCAGGCAGGCTTCGTAGATGGCGTCAAGCGGCGCTTTCCCTTCCTTGCGCTCGGCTTCGAGTGCGAAGTCGATCATCATGATGGCGTTTTTCTTGACGATGCCGATGAGCAGGATGATTCCGATCAATGCGATGACGCTGAATTCCGTGCGGCAAAGTAGCAGCGCAAGAATCGCCCCGACGCCGGCTGAGGGGAGCGTCGAGAGAATGGTGATCGGGTGAATGTAACTCTCGTACAGTATGCCGAGAACGATATAGACGGTGACCAGAGCAGCCAGGATGAGGATGGGCTCGTTCGCCAGAGACTTGAGGAAGGCGGCGGCGGTGCCCTGGAACGTGGCCTGGACACTGGGAGGCATGTTTAATTCCTGTTTGGCGACGTTGATGGCGTTCACGGCGTCACCGAGCGCGCCGTTGGGAGCCAGATTGAACGAAAGAGTTACGACGGGAAACTGTCCCTGATGATTGAGCGCAAGGGCGGAGTCGGCAGGGTCGAACCGCGTGAACGCGTTGAGGGGAACCTGCGTGCCGTTGGAGGATTTTACGTAAATGTTTTTTAGCGAATCGGGATCTTGCTGGAATTGCGGATCAACTTCCAGGACCACGTGATACTGGTTGAGTTGCGTAAAAATCGTCGAGACTTGGCGCTGACCGAAGGCATCGTAGAGCGTGTTGTCAATGTCGGCGGGAAGAATGCCGAGGCGCGCAGCGGAGTCGCGGTCGATGGTGAGTGAAGCGAGGAGACCTTGGTTCAACTGATCGCTCGCGACGTCACGAAGTTCGGGGAGGCTTTTCAATTTGTCGATGAAGCGCGGTGTCCAGTAAGCCAGCTCTTTCGCATCCACATCTTCGAGGCTGTACTGGAATTGCGTGCGGCTGACGCGGTCTTCAACCGTCAGATCCTGAACCGGCTGGAGAAAGAGTGACACGCCATCGACTTTCGCGAGTTCGGGCTGAAGGCGGCGGATGACATCAGAGGCGTTGATTCTTCGCTCGGCGAGCGGCTTTAGATTGATCTGGATGCGCCCGCTGTTGAGCGTACTGTTTGTCCCGTCAATGCCGATGAATGAAGAGAGGCTCTCAACCGCCGGGTCCTTGAGAATGACATCGGCCAAAGCTTGCTGCCGGCGGGCCATGGCCGCAAAGGACACGTTTTGCGGGCCTTCGGAAACGCCCAGAATGACCCCGGTGTCCTGAACGGGAAAAAATCCCTTGGGGACATAGACGTACAGAAGAATTGTGCCGACAAGAGTGGCGACAGTAACAATGAGCGTTGTTGTCCGAAAGCGGAGCACGAACTGCAGCGTTCGGCCATAAAACGCGATGACGGAATTAAAGGCATCTTCGGACTTGCGGTAGAACCAGCCCTCTTCTTCTTTTTTCTGATGCCGGAGAAGCTTGGCGCACATCATCGGAGTAAGCGTCAACGAGACAAACGCGGAGACAAGGATGGTGACGGCAAGGGTGACCGCGAACTCTCGGAAGAGACGGCCAACGATATCGCCCATGAAGAGAAGGGGAATCAGCACGGCGATGAGCGAAACGGTGAGCGAAACGATGGTGAAACCGATCTGCTCGGAACCCTTGAGAGCCGCCTGCAGCGGCGATTCCCCTTCCTCGATGTAACGGCTGATGTTTTCGATCATGACGATGGCGTCGTCGACGACGAAGCCGGTCGAAATCGTCAGCGCCATCAGAGAAAGGTTGTTGAGGCTGTAGCCGAGAAGATACATCACGCCGAAAGTGCCGATCAGGGAAAGCGGAACCGCAATGCTGGGAATGATCGTGGCTCGGAAGCTGCGGAGAAAAAGAAAAATTACCATCACGACGAGAGCGACAGTGAGTACCAGCGTGAACTGCACATCCTCGACGGATGCGCGAATCGTGGTGGTGCGGTCGGTCAGGATATCCACCTGAACAGCGGCAGGGAGCGCGGCCTGCAGTTGCGGAAGAAGTTTTTTCACGCGATCGACCACCGCGATGATGTTCGCGCCGGGCTGACGTTGAATATTCAAAATGACTGCGGGATCGCGGTTGGCCCAGGCAGCCTGCTTGGCATTTTCCACGCCGTCAACAACGGTGGCGACATCGGTCAGCCGCACGGGCGCTCCGTTGCGGTAAGCCACAATCAACGGCCGGTAGCTGTCGGTGGAAACGAGCTGATCGTTTGCGCCGATGGTGTATGCCTGGTGAAGCCCGTCAAACGTCCCTTTGGCCTGGTCGACGTTGGACTGGCTGAGGGCGGTCCGCAAATCCTCGAGACTCAGGCCGTAAGAGGCCAGCGCCGTGGGATTGGCTTGGATGCGTACTGCCGGACGCTGGCCGCCGCTAATGCTTACGAGACCAACTCCGGAGAGCTGCGAGATTTTCTGAGCGAGAGTCGTGTCGGCAAGATCCTCGACTTTTGACAGCGGCAGCGATTGAGAGGTGAGCGCCAGCGTGAGGATGGGCGCGTCGGCGGGATTAATTTTGCTGTAGATCGGCGGATTGGGGAGTCCTTGGGGGAGGAGATTGGAAGCGCTATTGATGGCCGCCTGGACTTGTTGCTCGGCGACGTCGATGTTCAGGTCTAAATCAAATTGCAGGGTGATCATCGAGCTCCCGAAGGAACTCGTGGAGGTCATTTGATTCAAGCCAGGAGTTTGTCCGAACTGGCGCTCAAGGGGAGCAGTGACGGAGGAAGCCATGACTTCCGGGCTGGCGCCAGGATAGAACGTTTGCACCTGGATCGTGGGGTAGTCGACTTGAGGCAGCGCCGAGATCGGCAATTGGCGGAAGGCGACCCAGCCCACGAGTAGGACGCCGACCATCAAGAGTGTGGTGGCGACCGGCCGCAAAATGAACGGCCGCGACGGACTCATCTCGGGGATCCTCCGGCGTGGCCCTTGGATGGACTTCCGCTCTGCGGCGCAGCTTGGCCGGCAGACGGAGACGTAGAACTGCGGCCGGTACCCTTCCCGGCACTCGAGCTGCTGGGATTGATCTTGGTCCCATCCTGCAGCTTGTCCTGGCCGTCGATCACCACGAGATCGCCTGCATCCAAGCCAGCGCTCAGGCCCACGCTGTCACCGGTGGTTTGCGCGATGGTTACGATTCGAATCTTCGCGGTGTTGTCGGCACCGGCGGCATAAACATAAGTTCCCTGAGGACCGCGCTGTATGGCAGCGGCAGGAACGATGGTGAGATTGTGCTTGGTGTCAACGAGAAGGTGGACATTGACAAATTGATTGGGAAAAAGTGAGTTGTCTTCGTTGCTGAAAACGGACTTGAGCTTGTAAGTGCCGGTGGTCACATCGATCTGGTTGTCGATGGTCTGGAGTTTCCCGCTGGCAATTTTGGCCGTGTCGTCGCGGTCGTAAGCGTCGACGACGAGTTGAACGCCGGAACGAAGCTTGGCGTTCACCTGTGGAAGCTGATCCTGCGGCAGGCTAAAAATCACCGAAATGGGCTGGAGCTGTGTAATGACAAGGAGTCCGTTGGTGTCGCTGGCATGCACGATGTTGCCGGCATCCACAAGACGCAGGCCGATGCGCCCGCTGATCGGCGCGGTGATGCGTGAATAAGTCAGTTGCAGTTTCGCGTTGTCAATCTGGCTTTGATCCGAGGTAATGGCCCCATCAAACTGGCCGACCAATGCCGCCTGGGTGTCGAGCTGCTGCTGCGGAATGACGCCTTCTTTGAAGAGAAGGTTGTAACGCCCAAAATTGACCTCGGCATCTTTGCGTTGGGCTTGGTCTTTCGCGAGTTGTCCTAGCGCCTGCTCCAGTTGGACCTGGAACGGACGCGGATCAATTTGTGCGAGAAGATCTCCTTCGTGTACGAACTGGCCTTCCTTGAACGCAACACTCGTGAGTTGACCATCCACGCGGCTGCGAACCGTGACGGTATTGAAGGCTGTGACAGTGCCCAGGCCATTGAAATAGACGGGCAAGTCGCCCCGCTGGGCGGCGGCAACAACGACCGGCACAACCATTCCACCTGCGCCTGGACCTCCCCTGCCCTTGCCGCTCGTTCCTGGGGCAGCGGCGTCGGCTACCTGGCTGGAGCTGTGTGAGCTGCGGTAATACCACACACCAAGAGCGATTGCCCCGATTACCAGAACCCAGAGCCACCACCGGCTCTTCGATGGCGCTGCGGCCACGGCCCTGTGGGTCCCGGGCTCGGGAAGGTCCATGGAGTTGAGTTGGCCCATTCGTTCGCTCCTGTCATTTACCACGGTTTTGCGAGCGAGTCTGTCTCAGACAGGACATTCGCATATTGACACTAAGGGCTACCCCAGGTGGCGCAGAGAGCCTACCAGAAACTATAGCCTACGCTTACATAAGACGGCTCTTCAAGGCGAATGGTTACGAAGACATAGGTCGGCAAAAGAGAGTCCAGGCAGGGCGCTCGACCCGTCAAGCCGCGACGGGAACTTTTGAGATTCTTGGAATTTGAGGGGTGCAGGAATGGCCGGGAGAAAGTAGACTGTCGCGGGACGGCGCTGGCTTCGAAAAATGGTGCCTGGAATCTGGAACGCTAGGAGAGAAAAGCGATATGCTCAAGGGCTTGATCGTTGGAATTTTGCTCGGAGTGCTGCTGATTGCCGGAGGCGTCTACTTTTACTTCTCTTCAGGACGCGCGCCGGTGGCCACCTCTGCGCCACCCATGCCAATGGAAAAGACGTTGGCGAGGATCGGGCTGCATGCTTATCTGGATAAGCTGCCTCACCCGGAGCCGCAGGTGCCGGCCGATGAAGCCAATCTGGTTTCGGGCGCAAAGGTATACAAAGAGCAGTGTGCCACATGTCATGGGCTTCCCGGCGAGCCTAAGGGCACTATCGCGATGGGAATGTATCCCGCGCCGCCACAGCTCTTTCATGGGACGGGCGTGACGGACGACGATGCGTGGGAGTCGTACTGGAAAGTGGAGAACGGAATTCGCATGACAGGAATGCCGGGATTCAAGGGGCAACTTACGGAAACGAAGATCTGGCAGGTGATTGTACTGGTCAAAAACGCGGACAAGATTTCAGACGCCGTGAAGAAAGAACTTGCTGCGGGCGCATCGACTCCGATGTCCATGGCGATGCCGGATAGTGGCCCTGCGCCGAAGAAAAAATAGAGCGAGCTTGCCGAATTAATCTCTTTGCCACAAAACTCGAGCGAGAACGAAAATCCTGGAAAAGTGGAGCCGGAATTTGTTTGTGTGTCCGGGAAATTTCTCGATTTAGTGACAGGCACCGGTCCCGGAATCGGAGAAGGTCTTCCCTGCTTCAGGAATGAATTGCCAGTCGTAGCCGCCGGGTTTGAGCGTGAGTTTCAAGACGCCGAAGGCAGTGGCGTCGCGAACTTCACTATTGGGCTTGGGGTCGCCGAAGGGGCGATGATTTTTGCCGCCGGTGCCGACGACAAATTCGCGAATGCCGCGCTTGGGATCGGCGGCGCCGTCTGGAGTTTGCGGGGCGAAGCGCTCGTAATCGTGGTCGTGTCCTCCGATGACGACATCGGCGTTGGCATCGTAGAGCGCTTGGAAGAGCGGCTTAACGGTGAGGTCGTTGCCGTGCGCGCTGCCGGAACTGAAGAGCGGCTTGTGCCAATAGGCGAGCGTGCAAGCGGCCGGATGCGCGGCGAGATCGGCTCGGAGCCATTTTTCCTGGGGCGAACCGGCTTCGCAGCCGCCAACATCCTGGCATTCGCTGTTTAGCACGATAATGTGCCAGGTACCGAGTTCGTAGCTGTAGTAGCCCGTTTTGGGATCACCGGCGGCGGCACCGAAATAGTCGAAGTAGGGCATCCCGCCGGTGGAATGAAACTCATGATTACCGGCCGCGGGGCGGGTCCGGGATCTTACGCGGCCCCAAGTCTTGTCGTAGCAGACGAAATTCTCTTTCGAGCCATCGGGATAGGCGAGGTCGCCGACCGCCATGACGGTGCCGGGGAGTTGCACGAGGAGCTTGGCGGTGGCTTCGGCGCCGGAAAGATCCTTGCAATCAGCGATGTCGCCTGCCCCAACTAGAATTGCGGACTGTTCTTCAGCCGGGAATGCGCCCGAGGGAATTGCGGGCATGGAGGCAAAACCAAGAGAGGATCCGGCGAAAAGAATCGCCACCGTCAGTGTGGATTTCAAAACGAACCTCGCAGTCAGGATTAAATTCCTCGCAGGCGAAATTCAAGCGGCTGAAGAGGCCGCGCTTTGCAAAAAGAGTTTCTAGTTAACAATGACTGTCACGCCCCCCCCACTCTTTCTTAAGTGTTGCATCTAAAGGACTTAAACATTCTGTAAGTCCTTTGGAATCAACACTTGCGAGATGTCTCGGAAGTGTTGATTCTAAAGATAGTTACGGTTGTTTTCGGACGCGTCATAGCGAGTAATGATTCTAAAAGGCTTAGGGTGTTGCCCGGCTACAGGGCTAACAATCTTGATCGAAGAAACCGCGCCTGAAGCAAAAAAAGCAGCAGAGAAGCTGCCGCTTTCAGAAAATTGTGCACTTTTATCTGCAAAGTATAGTAGCACATACAGTAAGGCTAGTCAATAGGCATTTGTGGCCGTGTCAAATGGCGGCCGTGGCGAAGGCACAATGCGTGTTTCGCCACGGCGACGCTTGCCTGGTTATTTTTCATGCAGCGGAGACCATCGGAAGCCGGCAGCAACCGTCGGTCGATAGAATTCGCGTTGGATCATGTAGGGCGTGCTGCCGTTGTAGAATCCGAAGACTTCGTTGTTGAGGTTGAGGCCATACATAACAAAGCTGAGGCCATGGGCCAAGCGCAGGCTACCTTGTATGTCAATTTCGAGGTGGGTGTACAGGTAAGTGTCGCTGTCGGGGCCCTTGAGGCCACCAAGAGTCGGCGTCGAACCGCCTGTACCATCCTGGAATTGATAACTAAAGATGTTCGCTTGGTTGTACGAGAAGCCAGCGCGCAAGGAGACCCGGCCGCGGTCGTAGGTTGGGCTGACATTCCAAGTGTTGGGAGCGGAACGCAACAGCCGTGGATGATCAGAGCGTCCAGGCAAGCCGCTGGCCCGTGACGCGGTATAGCCCCAGTTGGCGGAGATGCCGAGGCCACCGAGAGGGCCCGGGAGGAAGGTAAGGTGCTGTAGATATGCCGCTTCGAACCCCTGCACCCAGGCGCTGCCAGCGTTAACGGACTGAGTTACGACATAAGTATCGTTTGGCGCTGCCGGCGAAGGCATAAACGTTTCTTTAAAGCTGGTCGATACAATCGGATCGGTGATGTTCTTGTAGAAATATCCGGCAGAGATCATGCCGAAGGGTCTTAGCGAATGTTCGATCAGTATGTCGATGTTGTCAGCAGTCTCGGCCTTCAAGCTAGGATTGCCCAAGGAGACGGAATTGCCTGGGTCGTTGTGGGCGACGAAAGTAAAAGCGACGGCTTGAGCGATGTCCGTTGGGTTGGGGCGTCCCAAACCACGGCCGTAAGCCACGCGGAAGTCCGTGTCGTTATCGAGGGCGAAGCGGAGAGAGGCGCTGGGGAGCACTTTGAGATAGGAACCGCTCGTGCTCGTCAAACCGACAAAACTGTTGTTCGAATCAAAGGTGGGATCGGTTGTGTCGAGATTGGTGTTCTCAAATCGAACGCCCGCCACAAGGCGAATCCGATTGGTGAGATCGACCGTGTTCATGACATAGGCGGCGGAGACCCGTTCGACAAGATCGTAGTTGGTAGAGTTATACCCTGGACCAACCTGGCCTCTGCGCAGAGTTAATTGACTGGTGTTGGCGTTGTAAAAAGAGAGAACCTTCAGGTAGTCCGCAGCCGGTCCGAGGGGGTAAGTTCCGCCGTAGTAATCGCCATTTTTGAAGTTGTTCAGGAACATTGTCAAGGGCGGCGCCTGCGCGCCCGAGAAGGAATAGTTGGTTCTGAAGGAGTCGTCGAACTTGTGGGCGTTCCTCAATCGGCCGCCAATCTCGATGGTGGCGAGACGGGAGCCTAGATGGTAGCGCTTCGCTCCGGCTCCAGTGATCTGCAGATTCAACTGCGCAGATAGTCCGTGCCCGAACAGGTCGAGGTTGCTAAGGCTGAGATTGGCAGGGTTATAGGATTCCGTGAAGCAGCTTTGCGACCACTTCGGACGGAGTAAGTCCGTGGTGGCTGCTGGATCGTACTGGCAAGTGCTGCCATTGGGAAAGCTGGCGTTGAAAGTGTTGTTCGGCGAGAAATTGGCCTGCGGGTCACCTCGTTCGAGTTGGCGGGACCGGGATGCGGAGACATCCCAGGCAAACCAGGTGGTTGTCAGCACGTGCTTGCCGCCCGCCACAAAATTAGCGATGGCGTAATCGGGCCGACGAATGGAAGCATTGAAGCTCGGCGTGCCACCACCGCAAGTCTCGACGCCAAAAGTCGGGTCGCTCGGGTTTTGATCGACTGAGCAGCCGGTCTGGTCGGAACCGTTGCCAAACACGGTGTTATTCAAGATTCTGGGGGCCTTGGGAAATTGGGAAGGATTCAGCGGATTGAAGAAAGGCGTGTTGTCGGTCAGCGAATAAACCCAGCGCTCGCCGTAATTTTTGAAATCGGAATAGAATCCGCGCAGGTAGATGCTGGAACCTTCTTTGAGCTTGTAATCGACGCTGCCGGCAAGACCCCAGCGGCTGCGGTAGTAGCGATATTCGCGGATATCCGCGTTGTCTATAAAGCGAATCGGCGAACCGCTAGCTGAGGTGGCAATGTCCGGCACCGGTTCAGTATCGTCGATGCCGCGGCCGTTCCAATCATAAGAGCCGCCAATCAACATACCCAGTCGCTTGCTGGAACCAAATCGTTGTCCCACGGTACCAGTTGTCTCGACCAGTCCGCGACCTCCAACGATGGGGGTATATCCTCCCATGCCACTAACATTCACCGTGGGCCGTTCTCCAGCTGTCTTGGTGACCAGATTCACGGAACCGCCGATGCCGTCAGAATCCATGTTGGCCTGGAGCGTCTTGTTGATTTCAACGGATTCGACAATGTCGGCAGGAATGGCATCCAGCTTGATCTGGCGGACGTTGTTTTCCGGAGAAGGAACGTTGATGCCATCGATGGTAACGTTTGTGAGCCGCGGTTCGGTGCCACGGACCTGAACGTACTTGCCCTCACCTTCATCACGCTCCAAGGTAACGCTAGGCAAACGGCCGAGGGCATCGGCCATGTTGGCATTGGGCAGGCTACGAATCACGTCCGAGCTGAGCACCTGAACAACGTTATCGGCTGTTAGCTGACGGTTGATCTCCTCAGCTTCGCCGGAAGCACGCTCCGCGGTGACCAGAACCTCGAGGCTCTGTGATTCCACGTCCAGTTTGGCCTCGAGACTCGCTGGTTGACCGGCCGTCACATTAACCGCTTGCGTGAAAGCCTTGAAACCAACATAAATGATCGTGACGGTATAACTTCCAGGCTCCAGGTCATTGACGAAAAACTGACCTTGAGCGTCGGAAACGACGCTCACACCCTTAGGCTGAACGGAAACCTGGGCCCCAATTAGTGCGCCACCCGAACTGTCTGAGACGCGTCCGGCGATGACGCCTTTGCGTTCTTGAGCCGAGGAACGAGGCGGCGGGGCGAGAAGCGAGAAAACAAGTGAAAGCGAGCAGACAAGAAAGACCCGGAAACCGACAAAACTTCGCATGAATACTCCTTCGATGTGAAATTCGAACCACGGCGCGTTGCAGGGCGAGGGATTCGAACGGTGCACGTTCGTAAACATGGCTTGAGCGTTCGAATTCGTGGGAACACCCCAAATTATCCTGGGGAGGAGTAAACGCGAGAGTTGTGACGGAGGGATAACGGAAAAATGAGAAGAATGTGAACGAAAGAGACTGCCTGTTCACATTTGAATGGGTAGTGTGGACCGGCCGCCCTGCAAGAGCGGAGTTTACTCTTGGACGGCTGTCCTGGGTTGCAGATAGTAATGAATGGCGGGGGTAAAGATAAGGGAAAGCACCATGGAGCTGAGGATGCCCCCGACGACAGCGATGGCGAGAGGCTTAAGCATTGCGGAACCTGCGCCGATGCCGAATGCCAAAGGAAGCATGCCGGCGACGGTGGCCAGGGCAGTCATGGCAATGGGCCGCAAACGGCGGCGGCCCGCCTGAATCATGGCCTCTTCGGCGGAAAGGCCAAGTTCGCGGAAGCGATGCTCGGCGTCGAGGAGAAGAATGCCGTTCTTCGCGACGATGCCGATGACCATGATCATGCCCATGCGGGAAGCGACATTGAACGAGGTTTTGGTGATCAGCAGCGCCAGAAAACCGCCAAAGCTGGAGAGCAACGCGGACGCCAGAATCGCAGTGGGCGCGGAGAAAGTGCGAAATTCGAAAAGCAGCACAGCAAACAGGAGCAGCAGCGCCAAAAATAATACCACCAACATATCGCTGGACGATTTTCGTTCTTCGGCATACAGGCCGCCGTATTCAACACGGATGGACGAAGGCAAATGCAAATTGTTCACGGTTTTCTGTACGGCAGCGATGCCTGTACCTAGGTCCACGCCTTCGAAGCGCCCAGTGACTTGCACCAAGCGCTGCAAATTCTCGCGACGAATTTCCGTCTGTCCAGGATCCATGCTGAGGGTCGCCAATGAACCAAGCGTTGCCGTACGCCCCGTCGAGCTGGTCAACAGCGCGTTACTCATGCTGTCGAGGGAAGAGCGGTTTTGCTCGGGAAAGCGAACGCGAATTGTATATGCACGATCATTGAGAATAACGGGAGTGGCGGCAGGTTCACCTTCGAGAACCGCTGCGGCGTTGATGGCGACTTCCTCGGGAGTGAAACCTGCGCGTGCAGCCACCGTAGGATTCACTTGATAGGTAACCGCCGGGCCGCTGATGGTATTTTCGACTCCGTTCAGAACGTCCACGACTGGGTGCGAGTTTCCTCCAATTTTGATTTTATCGATCGCCTCCGCGACGCGGGGGGCGGTTTCATTCAGGAGCTTGCCGTCCTGCGCAAAAAGCTTGATGACGACGGGCTCGGGCGCGCTCGTCAAGTCGCCGATCATGTCCTGAAGAAGCTGAATGAACTCCACTTTCGTACCGGGTTCGGTGGATTCAATCTCGGAGCGGAGGTCGGCGATGATGTCGTCAATGTCGCGCTTGCGATCCTTCTTCAGCCTGACGGTGAAATCTCCGTTGTTCGCTTCGGTGACGGCGGCAAGTCCCAGTTGCATGCCGGTGCGGCGGGAAGTGTTCTCGACTTCGGGTGTGGCCTTCAGAATTTCTTCAATATGCAGGAGGATGCGATTGGATTCGGCGAGGGAGCTGCCCGGCGGAGTGAAGTAGTCGAGAATGAACCCACCTTCGTCCATTGCTGGGAGGAAGTCTGTGCCGAGAAAGCTGTAACACAGCACGGAAAGAGCGACGACCAAGACGGAGCTTGCGGCCAGCACCCAGGGCCGCTTTAAAATGGCTCGCATTGTCCGTGCATAAAACTCCACGATGCGCCCGAAAAAACCCGAGAGATGCGCTTCTTCTGCGGCGAGGAGAGCGGCCATGTCAGGACCAGCGGAGTCAGACACACTGCCGGCAGTTTCTTTCCGGCGAACGAGGTATTGGCTGAGCGTCGGTGTCCAAGTCAGTGCCAAAAGGAGCGAAGTAAATAGAGAAACAGTCATGGTGACGGCGAGGGCGCGGAAGAAGGTCCCGGTCACTCCGGTGATGGAAATCAAAGGAAGAAAAACGACAATCGGGGTAATGGTTGAACCGATGAGAGGAATGGTCAATTCCCGCAGGGCGCTCTGGATGGCCTGGAACTGGTTTTGCCCGGCATCGCGGTGCAAAACGATATTTTCGAGGACCACGATGGCGTCGTCGATAACCAGACCAACAGCGGCTGCAAGGCCGCCCAGAGTCATCAGATTGAAACTCTGATTCGTCATTTTCAGAACAATGAAAGTGATGAGCAGAGTTATTGGTATGACCAAGCCCGCCACCAGCGAAGTTCCCCAATCGCGCAGGAACAACACGAGGATAATTGAAGAGAGCAAAATCCCGATGAGCACCGCATCGCGCACGCTCGCGATGGAGTCGTGAACGATCGTGGATTGATCGTAAAACGGCTCGAGGTGAACTCCGGGGGGCAAACTCGGGGTGAGTTGCTGGATGAGGGCGTGAACTTCGTTTGCTACGTCCAGGGTGTTGCTTTCGGGCTGGCGATCCACGTTGAGAAGCACAGCCGGCTTGCCATTCGCAGTCACCATCGTATAGACCGGGGCGACCGACGGCGCGATTTTCGCGATATCCCCTAAACGAATGGGAATACCCACCGAGGAACTCTTGACAACAATTTGCCCTATCTGTTCCGGACTGCGCACCTGCCCACTGATGAGACCCAATACGAGCTGATGACTATGCTCGATCAACCCAGGCGAATCGATGAGATTCGTGCGTTTGATGGCGTCCAAAATGTCCTGGACAGTAATCCCTGCAGCAAGGAGGCGGGCGGGGTCCGGCGTCACTTGAAATTCGGGAACGCGGCCGCCTTGTATGATGACTGTTGCGACACCGTCCAGCCGGTTGAGGCGCGGCTTAAGGTCGTAGGTGGCAATCTCCCACAGTTTGTTCGGCGGCACCACGTCCGACGTCAGGCTGTAACCAATGACGGGAAAGACCGCGAAGGTCAGCCGGTGTGTTTCCACCTTTGCCGTTGGAGGAAGGTCCGCCTGCAAACGGGCGACGACTGCGTCCACGCGCTGCAGCGTCAAAATCATGTCGGACTTCCAGTCGAAGTACAGATCGACCTCGGCGGACCCACGACTGGTCACCGAAGTAACCTTCTGGAGCCCCGGAACGCTGTTCACTGCTTCTTCGATCGGACGCGTGATGGTGACTAGCATCTGGTCGATGGGCATAACCCCGTTGTCCACTCCCACAACGATGCGCGGGAAATCGGTGTTCGGAAAAACTGAAATCGGGATGCTAAGTGCGAGATAACCTCCCACAAGCGCCAGGCTGATGGTCAGGAACAAC
>WNFA01000448.1_pt1 | contig 56719 bp, 44 predicted proteins | sample 5400481 | NCBI WGS metagenome assembly WNFA01 (sample SAMN13153340, study PRJNA577476) | soil metagenome | isolation source: 120 cm saprolite under Douglas fir tree site 2 hole 1 replicate 2 | place: USA:California | collected 2015-04-18 | reverse complement strand
CGATGAGCAACTCGTAGATACGCGCAAGGTGGGCAGCCGGTGTAGTCGATATAGTCATTGCCTGTCTCTGTCAGTAATAGTATCCTGTGCAGATATTCTACTCTTTTCATCTCGAGTGTTCAAGGGCTACCGGCCTATGGCATTTGAAATACTTTCAGGAGAAAAAAGTGTGACTGGTATTTTTTATTTTAGAGCGTGTGATGGTGGAGTTGTCTCGCTCGCTGTCTTGGGTGGCAGATGATAGGATGTATACTAGTACCAGGAACCTTCTAATCGCATAAGGTCAAGGACGTAGTGGATTTGAGGTTAGGAATGCTTGTGGCAAGCAGGTTCCCCGAAGACAGTTGCCTAATTCAGAGAGGAAATGCAATGACATCCAATTTGCCGGAAACAACCTATATGTGGCGAGAGATTCATGAGCAGCCCGAAGCTATCCGGCGCGCGCTCATGAGCACACGTGACCAGGTACAGACGATTGTAAGTGAGATTGCAAAGCGCGACATCGATATGATACTCCTGGTAGCCCGTGGTAGTTCCGATCATGCTGCACTCTATGCCCAGTACCTGTTCCAGTATCTGAATGGCATCCCTGTCGCGCTTGCTACCCCGTCCATAATCACGCTCTACGGAGCGCAGCTCCGCTTGCAGCGGGCGCTGGTCATCGGCGTCTCACAGTCTGGCGAGGGTCCCGACGTGGTCGAGGTGGTGGCACAGGCTCGTGCGGCTGGCGCATTGACGGTAGGGGTCACCAATCAAGAGCACTCGGCGTTAGCTGCTGCTGCTCATCACGCGCTTTTTTGTGCCGCCGGGCCAGAACGCAGCGTTGCAGCTACCAAAACCTATACTACCACCTGTGCCATCCTGGCGCAACTGGCGGCCATGCTGCCAGGCGGTGAGGCTTTGCATGGACCTCTCGATCACCTGCCAGATCTGGTCGCGGAAGCTTTACGAAGCGAGGCCACAGTGGGTCGCCTGGTAGAACGGTATGTGCATGCGCGCGATTGTGTCGTGCTTGGCCGGGGCTTCCAGTACAGCACTGCGCGCGAGACAGCGTTGAAGCTGGCGGAGACCTGCTATGTAGTAGCGACGCCCTTTTCGACTGCCGATTTCCGGCATGGACCATTGGCCCTGGTTGAACGTGGCCTGCCTGTCATCGTGTTTGCCCCGCCGGGTCGCACGCTCGACGATACGCGCGATCTCCTCACCTGGCTGCGTGCACAGAAGGCTGATTGCGTGGTGATTGCAGAGGACACCCGAGTGCTGGAGATGGCGACGACGGCGCTGCCGCTGGCGCTGCCACAACTGCCTGGCAATCGCACAGAAGTTATGGAGTTGCTCGCCCCGATCCCCTACGTCGTCTATGGGCAGTTCCTGGCGCTCCATCTAGCCTTGCACAAAGGATTAAATCCCGATGAGCCACGCAGTCTGACCAAGGTGACACGTACACTTTAGGCAGCTGTATAGCGGTTCCACCAGGAATTGGGGGCTGAGGGTGAGCTGTTACCGGGGCGATGCTGGCACCAATCCGTCTCACCAACGCTGCTGCGCAGCTACCGCTTCGCGGTCAGGTGAGACGCAAGGAGAAGCATCCCCACTCCACACAACCCCACTCCCGCCCCTACGCGTGAGCACTCCCACTCATCCCTTTTTTGGCAGAGCAGCCGTATTTTGTACTTATTTGAAAAAAACTTTACAAAATCCTGACATAACTTTCATCGACCTCTCATAAAAATCAGTTATAGTAAGCATCAAAGGAAAGTATCATGCTATCTACGGCTCACAACGCGTAATTTTGGAGGCGGTTACTCATGCTCCCTCATACAGATGATCCTTATGAGCAGCCTACGCTGCCTTATCAGCCATATATAGGACCTATTGATGCATTGGTCTCCCGGCAGCAGGAAATTATGTCCCCGTCTATTTCATCGCGCGCAGGTGCATCGCCCAGGCCGGCTATGCCGGCTCGGCCTGCGCGAGCTCGGCCTGCCGAGCCACGTATGTCCAAAGCGGAGGCGCTGGAATTTATAGATGAGTGCAAAAGATGGCTAATAGCAGGCTCCATTGTAGTCTTTGGCATACTGAGTGGCCTGGTTGCCGCACATGTGACCGGAACTACTTCTAATCAGGCAACGCCGGCATCGAACGCGCCCTCGACATCACCATCTTCAGGCGGCGGTTTTTTCCAGCAGCAGCAGCAGGGAGGAGATTACTTTGGAAACGGCAATTCCGGGCAACCACCTGTATCCGGCTCTCATGTTTCCTGACGATCTGCGCGTTCCGTCCGGCATGGGCCGAAAGAGGTTAAAAGAGGCCAGGTATGCACTCAAAGCACCTGATATGCTTCAACCTGCCGCTGCTGCCAGATGATGCTACCGTTCTGAGCGTCAAGGGCGAAAGCGGCCAGTGTGTAGGTAGTTCTGGAGAGAAGCACGTTGACGACAGAAAGAACCAAGAGTGTGACACGGCCTGGTGAGGGAGCATTGGTTACAATCTCCTGATAGGCAAAGTAGAGTACATTGCCAACGAGCAAGGCGGGAGCCACAGTGACCATGGTGCCAAAACCCCCGGCAGGGACAACAGTGCTGGGCGAGGGAGTCGGAATGGAGCGCTGCCACGCGAGACTTCCATCAGCTATGTGAAGCGCAAAAATCGTGTTAGTTCTAGAATTCTCGGTGACTGGTTGGGTAAAGACCAGGCCCTGGGATTCGCCGAGAACCTGGAACGTCTCGAAGTGCGTTGATGGAGAGGGTTCGCCCAAGTTATGCTGCCAGAGAGATTGACCGTCGGTGGTGCGCAGGGAAGTCAGGCAGGGACACGCTTGATTCTGGGCGTTTTGCCGGCTTTGCATGATATAGACGTTGTGCGATGTAAGGAAAATCTGTCCTTCACTGGCCACTTTATGCTGTTGCCAGAGTAGTGCACCGCTTTCGATGCTTCTAGCAGAGATGCCATTTTGATTCACGATCAAGAAAAGGTCGCTATTCTCTTGCGAGCTAATGAAATAATCCTGCTCGCCAGTTGGTAGCATAACCTGCCAGAGTTGGCGGCCGTTTGCCGGGTTGAAGGCAGAGAGGGTAGTGCTAGAGGTCTGGAGAATGATCGGGCTGTGGATCAAGTATCGGCCGAGAGAGGCATGCGGAATTTGGGGCACCGTCCAGATAAGGGAGCCATCGCCTGAGCGCAAGGCAACGTAACGACCTGGAGGGGTAGTGTTGTCCCACACGGAAATATAAACGATGCCATTGCTTATCTGAGGTGGCGCTATATAACACGCGGAACACGTATATTGCCAGAGCTGATGGCCATTGAGGGCATCTAATGCCCCTAGCATTCCTGGACGCTCTGAGGAGTCGATGCTGAAATAGATGATTCCATCGACCAACTGTACACTGCCGATCTCTTTATTTACTGCATATGACCAGAGCTTGCTACCATCGCTTGCTCTTGTCGCCTGAATGGTTAAATATGGATAAGAGGTATAAGTGGTATAAAGGATGCCCTGATAGGAGCCAAAGGGGTCTGTCGATGTCTTTTGCATGATAGAGCCGTCGCTGGTGCGCAGGATATAGGCGTTGGGAGTTACATGCTCATAGAGCTGGTTTTGCAAAACAGAGAGGGAAATGCCAGTGGGATTATAGGGGTTGAAGGCGGCAGGAGGAGCTGCATAGAGCGCTTTCAGTGTGGGTAGCAACCCCTGGGTGAGGCCGGTCTCGGTGAGAAGTTGCAGGCCCACCAGCGCGGCCAGGAGTGGGACAAAGAGCGCGTAGTGCCAGAAATCCATGCGTTTGTGCTGCTGGGGAACATATCCCGGCCAGAGCGTTTTTTGCGTGTGACGGGTTAGCATAGCGCCTATCAGTCCCCCAAACCATGCGCCAACAAGCGCAAGCACGAATCCGGCAAGATTGAGCAGAACCAGGCCGATAAACCAGGCAGCGATGGAAAAGAACAAACGGAAACCGGAGAAGCCGGTCCCTTGAAAGTGGGTATTACCTAGCAGAAAACCCGCGGAGATATACAGAAGGACATTGGTAAGGATTGCCAGGGCGGCGCAGGTCAGTCCGGTCTGCCGGCCAATATTTCGAGCGTTCTGTGTCTGATCGGCTTTCGCTGCTGTATAGAGGCGGGCGAAAAAGGGGACAAGCAGGTAGAGCAGGATGATAGGAAGCAAAAAATATCCCGCAAAATCAGGGAAGAGCAGGCTCTGAAGCACTACCTGCGCAATGCTCAGAAGGATACCGAGTAGCACACCGGGGGGAAAGCCCAACCAATGGAAGCGGGTAGTGGGAAAATCCATTTCCTCTCCTCTCCAATAAAGGCATCTATTATGGAGCGGGTTGTTACATCACTCTATCATCATACGCCTCTGCCGGCCTGGTATCTCACAGAAATGGGAGACCATCTCGATTCGACGCCAGGTACCCCAGGTGCTAGAATGACTGAGGACACGCGGAGAATAGCTATGAAGGAAGATCAACATGTATACGGATCAACCATTGCAAGATTACCTGCATGCCCTGGCGTCAGAGCAGTCGACTCCCGGAGGCGGTTCGGCGGCAGCATTAAGCGGTGCAATGGGCGCGGCCCTTGCCAGCATGGTTTGCTGGCTCACACTGGGTAAAGAGGCGTATGCAGGTGTACGGCAGGAAATTGAGGAGCTACTGAGGCGGGCCGAGAATCTGCGCTCGCGTTTCCAGCAGCTTTTTCAGGAAGATATTGAGGCTTACGGCCGGCTCTCGGCGAGTTATAAGTTGCCACACGAGACGAGCGAAGAACGGGCAGCCCGCAGCGCCGCTATTCAGGAGCAACTCGTTGAGGCGGCGCTGGTACCGCTTGAAGTTGCAGAACGAGCAGCCGAGCTGGTCCAGTGCTGCCAGCGGATTGCAGAGATTGGCAATGCTGCTGTATTGAGTGATGTTGCGATAGGAGCGATACTGGCCTCTGGCGGGGGAGAAGGTGCGGCTCTGCTGGTGAGGTTCAATTTACGAGCAATGAAGAACGATGAACTGGTAGCCGGCTTAGGAAAGCGTCTCAGTGGGGCACTGGCTCTCATCTCGGAGGGTAGGCAGCGGGTTACAGCTATTGTGGGGGAGAGGGCGTGACGGCAAAAATCCTGGATGGGCGTGCAATGGGGGCGGAGATCAAGGCGGAGCTGCGGGCAGACATCGAACAGTATGTACGTGAGCAGGGTCGCGCGCCGGGCCTGGTGATTGTGCGCGTAGGTGGTGATGCAGCATCAGGGGTGTACAGCAAAGCACTACTAAGGGTTGCCGATGAGGTCGGGCTGCTGGCGCGACTGGAGCAGTTACCCACGCGGACATCGCCTGATGAGCTGCGAGCATTGTTGATTCAATTGAATTGTGATGAGACTGTGCAGGGCATCATCGTGCAGATGCCTTTGCCCGGCCATCTTTCACAGAAGATGGTGGCGGATACGGTGATCTCGAGTAAAGACATCGATGGTATCAGCCCGCGCAGCGCGGGTAATCTCTTCCTGGGCTTGCCGAGTTTTCTGCCCGCGACTGCGGCTGCGGTGATGGAGATGCTCGAGCGCACAAATACTCAGCTTGCAGGCAGGCGAGCCGTCGTCATTTCGCGCAGTAACGTTGTAGGTAAACCGCTGGCGATGATGCTGTTGCAAAGAAATGCGACGGTAAGCGTGTGCCATTCACGTACTGTCAATCTGCCGGTTTTTACGCGCCAGGCCGACATTCTTGTCGCGGCGGCCGGCCACGCCAACATGATCACTGCCGGTATGGTGCGTCCTGGTGCTGTGGTAATCGATGTGGGTATCAATGAGTTACCGGGAGGTGGTATAGTAGGGGACGTCGATTTTGCTGCGGTGAGTGAGGTGGCGGGAGCGATTACACCTACTCCTGGAGGTGTTGGGCCACTAACCAATATCCTGTTGCTGAAGCAGTGTATGCAGGCTGCGTGGCAGGAGGTGAGAGGAGAACGATAAGGGGATAGGTGTAACGGTGTGGGGATCGAAATGAAGCGGCTTGAAGACAATGCTGTCACAAGCCGCTTCATCATTTGCTGCCACTACGCTTTTCCAGCTCGGCGACGGCGGGCGGCAGCAGCGTTGCGACGACGTTCGCGCTTTCGTTCCAGGTTTGTAGCGCGTTCTCGCCCATCCTCCCTGTCTTCTGTGTATGAGGTGACAGCACTTGTGCCATTACTCTTCGCGGTTGGCGTAGAAGATTGGGTGCGGGACTGGGCACGAATGGCGCGCGCGTTCATAATGCCCTGGCGAATGACGAGGCCGGCGAGAATGGCCGCTGCAAGCAGCAGGACAAGGTAGAAAGGAACAACTACATTGTTGAGACCCCGAGGAAGCGAATTACTTCTGACCACGCTGCTGATGATAAAGACGAGCGCGAGAAGAATGTACTCGATGCCGGTTAGTAAATTAATCTGTTTATACCATTTGATAAGCGTTCCGCGTGCTCGTGCCTCGCCTATGCGTTTGTAACCGGTGAATACGTTATAGCTTCCAAGGAGGATGAAGACAACACTAAAAAGGGTGAGTATGGTTGGATTGTTCATATGCTATGAAATCCTCCTGCGTTGAGATACGGGTAATGGTCCTACCAAATAGTATACATTACTAATACTGAATGATGACAATCTCTGATGCTTGTACAAGACCGGCATACACCGAAACATGATATGAAAGTCCTGGCTCAATGCCGTGACACTGCAATAGTAAAACCTGTGTATCGCCCTGTTGGCCTGATGGCTTTAAAGTACCATATTTCATAGTCTGGCCAGACTCCCGATCTACGAACGAAATATTTTTAAGATCGGGTGTTACCGTCCAGCTAATGTACGCACTACCCAGGTTGATGAGTGTCAATGTCACCGGTACACCAGGTACACCAGAGCTGCACGTATTTCCGTGAGCGATAAGTGGACTAGGACTAAATACCATCTCGGATGTAGCATCTGTTATCTGCAATTGTACAGGAAGTGTCAACTGTTCCTTGTCGTTGATCGTGAACACGATTTGCCCGGTGTAAGGTTTTTTGGTGTTGCTTGTTAAACCAACGATATTCGCGGTGATGAGCAGGGTATCGGGTTCGGAGATATTCAGCACGCCAAAGGTGTTGTGGTCATTAATGTTTAACCAGCTCAGGTTATTGTTGGCGGAGGTTGTGGCCGACCACGTTAAAGGCGCGCCGCTGGTGTTAGTAATGGTGATGGGCTGCGGGGCGGGATTCGGTTGACTTGCTACGGCCTTGAAGGTGAGCACTTGAACGGGTTTACCATCCCGTGTCACAGACAGGTCGGGGCTGGTTGTCACAGGGGTGCCCGCGGGAACGACCTGGATCGTCAGGTAAGCGTCCTGGTTGCTCCTGCTATCTACTGCCTCGATCGTGTGAGTACCCGTCGTCCAATCGCTGCCGATGGTGAGCGCCACATCGAATGCTCCCTGGTTATCGGCCCGGGTAGAGATCTTCTTTCCACTTGCACCCGTGAGAGGGCTAGTCGTGTCGAGTAGGAAGGTAATGGCATCGGTGGGACCGAAATGGTCCCCATGCAGGTTGATTGCCTGGCCGATAGTGAGAGTTCCGCTTGATTTTCGTGGAATTCTTGATTTTCCCTGTAGAACCTGTAGAGTGAGAGAGGGTTGTGCGGTGTTTGCTGGCGGTACGACCTGCGCTGCTCCAACTGGGGAATTGGGCAGGTAGGTCGAGACGATATACGCTCCCAGACCAGCTATGATGCAAAGCAGCAAAAAGAGCGTGATCCAGAATCTGAAATTTGTACTGCGCCCATCGTTCCTGGTCCTGGCGATGGCACGCATGCGTGCAAAGCTACGTTGCATGGCCATGAGTGGCATAGGCACAGCCGCATGACCTCTTGAGACGTCTTCGGCTGGTCCTGCTTCGGCATACTGCCGATCGCGCCAACTGTTGCGCCAGTGTTCGGCTGCCTTACTGGTCGCGATGAAACTTTCAGGGCTGAGCAACGGCATTGTTTGCTCATTACCCAGGCCGTTTTGTCCGTTGGTCGAGGGCAAGTGGCTCGTTGGCAGCTTATCAAGATTGTGCGCAGGTGGTGTTTGCCTTGATGGCGGCGTTGAGCTACGTACTACTGGCATCTGCTGGCGTCCTTGCTTGATATCGCTTTTTATGTGTTGCGTTGGTAGATCGGAGAGCGGGCGCTTGTTTTGAGTCTGGGCATCCGCTGGTGCATGTGCCGGGCCTGGACGTTGTGGAGACTGCGTACTCGCAGGTGGCGAAGGCGGAAGATGGGTTGGTGGAGTAGAGGGTGTTTGTCTTGCCATAGTTGGTGGCTTGGAGGCTGCAGGACGTGCAGGTATTGATGATTCGATAGAACGAATGATGCCAGGAGTTCGCGTTGGAGCTGGTGGTTCTGCCAGGGGTGGAACGGGAGGAATTGTTTCAACCAGTTTGCGCTGCGACTGATCGGAACTATCAGAGGTTTTTCCAGTATTCGCTTTGCCTGACGAAGTGGATGCATCGACGGGAGCGCGTGTTTCAGGTTGAGGATTCTCAGGCGGAATGGCCAGGTCGGATGAATTGTGCGCCGTAGCGGGTTGCAGCGAAGATGCAACTTGTGGCGTATCGCGTTGTGGAAGGGCTACAGGTGATATTACTCTGCGGGCATTTGGTCGCTTTGGAAGAATGGGAGGGTGTGCAGTTTTTGCAGGTTGGTTGGGATTACCACCGGAAACTTGTGGTGAGTATGTGTGTTTGCTGCTGGGTTGCATAGTCCGGGCCGGGTCTGGTGATTTCTCCGGTGGTATAGGTGGCACTGATTGCGCACTCTCGGGATTCTGAGGAGCGCCACAAATATTACAAAAGCGAGCCTCAGCGACAAGCTCATTTTTACACTTTTGACAGCGATTCATAACTTTGCTCACAACTATCCTGTTACAAACAGCCTGGTTAGCATCTGCATCGACTCGATGCTTGAAGTCCTTGAGGCTGATTCCTGAAGAAATTATCTCTGCTGTTGTGTATAATTACATATGACAATAAGAAAAGCAACTGAATATTACCTTCATCTCTATAACGAACGAATGAATAGATGACTGATTATCTTATTTCCTTCTGTGCTAGCTAATTGGTGTTCGTTTGTTCAGCAACATCCTTAGCGATACCCCAATGGCAATGCACACAAGCAGCCCGGTAATAAGATTGAGTGAAAACGTAAGTGGATTCAGGATGGATAGCGTGCGTATCGGGACAACGATTGAAGGAAGCTGTAGCAATCCCTGCAATCCTTGAAAGACCCACAGGTCCGCCGGCAGAATGAGAACAAGTCCGAGCGCTGCTTCCAGCAAAAGATAAACCGGCCAACCCGGTGAAAGGGATGGTCGAGATGTGCCGGTATTGTGCCGGTGCATGGTGAGCAGCAGCAGTGCCAGCGCAGCTCCATTGAAGACAAAGGGTTCCAGTGCCTGGAGATCGAATGGCTTCGGATTGCCGAGAAAGAGGGGAATGCGCCATAACAAGCTGAAGATGATACTATTTCCAAAGCTTCCGCTCACATCGATAGGTAGGGGTATCTGCCAGGGTAATAGTGTACTGAGCAGGCGCAGCGTGGGGTAAGGACCGGGAATTACCTGGTTCAAGCCGAGTGTGAAATCAAAGGCGGCTGAAAAGACATAAGCTATTACCGTGGGGGCCAGGCCCAGCAGTAGAATTGTGATGAAGTAACTAAAGGCCGAGCGCGTTGGTTGAAGCGGTTGCATATCTTTTTCACCAGAATGCTGGTCACCCTCCCCGGCAGCGTTTTCCTCGTTCTCACTACTTAGAACGTCGTCTTCCACCGGCTCGGCTTGATCGGCTGCTTGTTCTTCTAGCGATGCGTCGTCTGCTTCTCCGTCTGCGATTAGCGCTGTGCTGTCTTTGGGCGAAGGCCTGGCGGGTGGTAGTGGGCGAGGAGGGGCGAAAGCAAGATGCCCAAGTACTGCGCCGGCTGTGCTAAAAAGAATTGAGAAACCTATAACCAGTCCCCACGTGCTTAGAAAGACGACTGACAATGGTCCACGCGCACTGAGCGTATCGAATACGCCAGGATAGGTCAGGGCCACCAGGAATTGAAAAAAGGCTACAAAAAAGCCACCCAAAGCGGCTGCAAACAGGCCCACTCCCTGCGGAGTGCGAAGTTTGCGCAGGGCTGTGACGAGTAAGCCGCAGCCTGTGGCGCTGAGTACTGCAACAGGGACAAACGAGGTGGCCGGCTGCGCATTGAGCCTGGCTGTGAACGCAAAGAATGCAGCGATGAGAATAACAACCCCAAGTGCTAGCCAGTCAAAACCATGGTGTGGCAATGTAGCAAGGGATACGGGCTGCACCGTTGAAATGGTTTGTGCTTTCCTGGATGGAGTCTCATCGTTTGATTGTGTGCTAGATTTGGGCTGGCCTGGCCTATGCATGAGATGAATTCTACTCCTCATAATATCTTCATGTGGATAGTAGCACACGAATGTGATAGTGACAAGAGAGCATATCCTCGTGCTCGTAGGACCTTTGCCCGGTGCAGTAGCCAATTTTTGCTCTTGACTCTCTAGAAAAATCCGCTAAAATCTCTATAGATTACTAAAGATTTTAATTTTTGTGAGGTTTACGTGCATATTGTTCTTGTTGGCTTTGACCATACATCTGCGCCGATAGCTTTACGCGAACGGCTGGTGTGTTCTCCACGCCAGGTACCCCAGGTTCTCCAGGCCATGCGGCAGGTGGTGCAGGAATGTGTTTTGCTCTCGACGTGTAACCGTATGGAGGTGTACGCGGTCTGTTCAGATGTAGAAGCAGGACGTGCGCAACTCTTACAGATACTGAGCGAGGCATCTAAGGTCACGCCGGCTGAACTTGATGCTCACTGCTATCATTTTGCCGATGAGCGGGCAGTTTCACACCTGTTTGGCGTTGCCTGTGGGTTGTATTCCCTGGTACCGGGAGAGCCACAGATTCAAGGACAGGTAGTCGAGGCGCTGGAAATTGCCCAGGCTGGCGGTTATGCAGGGCCAATTACATCGGCATTATTTCGTGGGGCCCTGGTGGCAGGCAAGCGTGCTCGCAGCGAGACGGGGATCAGTCGCAATGCTGCCTCCGTAAGCCTGGTAGCTGTCCAACTGGCGCGACGGCTCTTTCCTCAACTACATGAAGCGTGTGTGCTGCTAGTCGGGTCTGGAAAGATGAGCGAACTTGCTGCCCATCACCTGTGCGACGGTGGAGCCCGGCAGTTGATCATCATTAATCGCACTCAGCTCCATGCAATAGACCTCGCTCAACGCTTCGGTGCGACACATCGCTCTTTTGCGGAACTTAGCAGCTCGCTGGTGGAAGCAGACGTGGTAATCAGTTCGACGACGGCCCCGCACGTTGTAATCACCCGTGAAGTGATGCAAGATGTCATGCAGCGGCGTGCAGGTCGCTCAATACTGCTGATTGATATTGCGCTGCCTCGCGATATTGACCCCGCGGTTATAGATCTACCCGGAGTATACCTGTATAACCTGGATGATCTGCAGGCCGGTGTCAATGAAGGTATTCGCCTGCGCCTGCAAGAGGTTGAGCAGGTGCAGGCGATTATCGCTGAGGAGGTGCGCACTTTTGATCGCTGGGTGCATTCGCTCAGCGTGGTCGAGACGATAAGTGACTTGCGGCAGCACGTCAATGCCCTGCGCCAGCAGGAATTGGCACGCACGCTGCAACGTCTCACGCTGTCTGGGCGTGAAACAGCCGCCATCGAGGAACTGACAACACGGTTTATGAACAAGCTATTACATATCCCCATGTTACGCCTCAAAGAGGCTGCCGCAGAAGGTAATGGGCATGTCTATGCCGAAGCGCTGCATTATTTATTTGATTTGGGAGAGCAAACGGATGAAACGCCTGATAATAGGAACGCGGGCCAGCAAGCTGGCGATGATACAAACGCAGTGGGTAGTCGAGCGCCTGAAGGAACAAGATCCAGCGCTCCCGATAGTTATCGAACCAATTCGCACCACGGGTGATGCTTTAACGCATGTCCCGCTGACGACGATCGGTGGTGACGGGGTCTTTGTGCAGGAGATCGAGCGTGCTCTGCTGGAGAAGCGTATTGACCTGGCAGTGCACAGTTTGAAGGATTTACCCACTGCCCAGACAGCAGGACTGCATGTAGTCGTGGTTGGCACGCGTGAGGACGTGAGGGATGTGCTGGTGGTAAATGGTCAGAGTGACCACGCAGCGGGGGAGGCAGGGCGGACGGAAGAGGGGGCAGGGCGATGGCAGGACGCGGCAGGGTGGACGGAAGAGGGGGCAGGGCGACCGCAAGGGTCGCCCCTACCATATACGGAGTATTGGGAAGGCAAGACCACGCCCGTGCGTATAGGCACGTGCAGTTTGCGGCGGACAGCGCAAATCCGGGCGCTTTTCCCCGGGGTCGAGATTTTGCCGCTGCGTGGGAATGTTGATACGCGGCTGCGCAAGCTGGATGCGGGTGATTACGATGGTATTGTGCTGGCTGCGGCGGGGCTGCATAGACTGGGCGTGCACGAGCGATTAGCCGATCGCTTGCGCTACTTGCCCATCGAAGTGATGATGCCCGCGCCGGGTCAGGGTGCATTGGCGGTAGAGGTGCGCGATGAAGCTGAGATGCAGATGTTGATAGCGCCTTTGCGGGATGCTGCGACGGAGGCCGCGACGAGCGCAGAGCGTATGTTCATGCGCCGCTTGGGAGCCGGTTGTTATCTGCCGGTGGCTGCTCATGGTGAGATCCGCGGTGAGTCGCTGACGCTAAAGGGGCTGGTGATTAGCCTGGATGGACAGGAACAGGTGCGGGTAAGCCGAAGTATGCCCTGGACGGCGGAAACGGATCCCGAGAATGCAGGGAGACTGGGGGTGCAACTGGCAGAAGAGGCGTTAGCACGGGGCGCTGCTGAGATTATCAACGCGCTGTCTGTCACGCGTATCCAGGAGCGTCAACATGCCTGAGCATACCGTGAAAGCATTACCACTGCATGGACGGCGCATTCTTGTGACACGCGCAAGCGAGCAGGCGGAGGCATTCAGCGAGCGCTTAAGGGCGCTGGGCGCGATACCTGTAGAGTTTGCCACGATTCGTATCGTGCCTCCAGAGGATTGGGAGCCGCTTGACGATGCCCTGAGACGGCTGTGCGGGGCTGGTTGGTACGATTGGCTGGTGTTCACCAGCGTTAATGGTGTGTATATCTGCTTCGAGCGCCTGCGCAGTCTGGGGTATGATGCTCCAACTATTGGCGATGTACGTACAGCGGCTATCGGCCCCGCGACTGCTGCTGCGCTGGCACGCTATGGCATCACAGCGGACCTTGTGCCTGGTGAATATATCGCGGAAGGCGTTGCCGCTGCTCTGATTGATGATGCCCGGCGACGAAACCGGCCATTAGCGGGGAAAAGAGTGCTGCTGGCCCGTGCCGCAGAAGCTCGCAATGTGCTGGTGTCTGAGTTGCAAGGAGCGGGTGCTGTGGTGGATGTAGTGGCGGCCTATCGTACGGCTGCTGTTTCAAGCGACGATGAGCGGGGGCGCGAGGTATTGTGCATGCTAGAAGCTCGTCAGCTTGATATACTTACGTTTACCAGTTCTTCTACTGTGCGAAATTTTATGCACTGGCTCAGGCAATGTGAGACCGGTGTTGCAGACTCACTTATAAGCCTTGTAAAAGGTAATGCGCGACCCAAAATAGCGTGTATTGGCCCGATTACCTCACAGACTGCACGTGAATTTGGCCTGGATGTGCATATCGAGGCACAGGAGTTTACGATTGCAGGCCTGGTAGAGGCAATTACGAGAGATGAGGAAAAATCATGACAGAACAAACGATTACCACACAGTTCGAGCAACCGGCTCTTGATGCTGCGAAGCCGAAGCAGCCGCGCCAGCTGATACGCTTCACTTTCTACAAACTTGATGCTCAGTGGCAATTGCTCACGGCGGAGCTGCGCCAGCAGGGGAAACAAGAACTGCTCTCTATTTTTGAGGAATATGAGCAGGGGCCGCTGATGCGCAGTTATGGCCTGTATGGAGTGCGATCCGATTGCGACTTTATGCTGTGGCAGGCCGCATACGAGATTGAAGACTTGCAGGGCGTGAGCAGTAAGATTCGACGCAGCGTGATGGGGCCGTACCTGCGCGAGACACATGCATTTCTCTCAATGACCAAGCGCTCGATCTATGTCGGCAAAAATGCTCGCGGCGCGCATGATCCACGCCTGGTGATTACGCCCGAGGATAAGAAGTACCTGTTTGTCTACCCGTTTGTGAAGACGCGCTCCTGGTATGCCTTGCCTGTGGAAGACCGCAAGCGCATGATGAACGAGCATATCCGCCTTGGACTGACGTTTCCATCGGTTTCATTAAATACCACCTATTCTTTTGGCCTGGATGACCAGGAGTTTGTGGTGGCGTTCGAGACGGATGTTATCAGCGATTTTCTTGACCTGGTACAACAACTGCGCGAGACCGAGGCAAGTAGGTATACATTGCGAGACACGCCCATGTTTACCTGTGTAGCGCAGCCATTGCACGAGATTTTAGAAGCAATAGGGGCTTAGCCATGGATAAGCAGAGCCAGATGAAAAGTAGCCTGTCGCTCACACGGTCGCATGCGCTTTTCGACGAGGCACAGGAGCTCCTGCCGGGTGGCGTGAATAGTCCTGTGCGAGCATTTCGTGGCGTAGGGGGCACCCCCGTCTTTATCGATCATGCTAGTGGTCCCTACCTTTATGATGTGGATGGGAATCGCTACCTCGATTACGTCCAGTCGTGGGGGCCAATGATACTAGGACATACCTACCCGTCAGTCTTAGAGGCTGTGACGCAGGCCAGTACGCGCGGGTTTAGCTTCGGGGCGCCCACCCGGGCCGAAAGTATCCTGGCACGGCTGGTAATTGAGAGCGTGCCTTCGATAGAGATGGTGCGTTTCGTCAATTCCGGTACTGAGGCGACCATGAGCGCCTTGCGCCTAGCGAGGGCGTATACCGGGCGCAGCAAGATTATTAAGTTTAGCGGCTGCTATCATGGTCATGCCGATATGTTGCTTGTCCAGGCAGGCTCGGGCGTGGCGACGATGGGACTGCCGGACAGCCCGGGCGTGCCACGGGAGGCAGCGAGCAATACGCTCATCGCTCCTTACAATGATAGCGCTGCTGTAGAAGAGCTATTCCGTGCCTATCCTGGAGATATTGCAGCCATCATCGTCGAGCCTGCCGCTGCCAATATGGGGCTGGTGCCCCCGTTACCTGGCTTCCTTGAGAAGCTGCGAAGCCTGTGCAGTGAGTACGGAGCCTTGCTGGTCTTCGACGAGGTGATGACGGGCTTTCGCGTGGCGCTGGGGGGGATGCAGGAACGGCTGGGTATCATACCTGACCTGACATGCCTGGGGAAAATCATTGGAGGCGGGCTACCGGTAGGGGCGTATGGAGGGCGCCGGGAGATTATGCAGCTGGTCGCGCCTAGCGGGCCGGTGTACCAGGCTGGAACGCTTTCAGGAAACCCCCTGGCTATGGCTGCCGGTATTGCTACGCTCCAGGAGTTACGTAAGCCGGGACGATATGCAGAACTTGAACGCAAAGGGCAACTGCTGGGTGACGGTATCGAGCGGGCGCTGCACGAGGAAGGTGGAGCGGTACAATTCGTGCGGGTTGGCGCTATCTTCTGCCTGTTTTTCACGGCAGAGCATGTGATCGATTATGCCAGTGCCAAGACGTCGGACACTCAACGTTTTGCTCGCTTTTTCTGGAGTATGCTGGAACACGGTGTATATTTGCCCCCGTCCCAGTTCGAGGGGTGTTTCATTTCGCTGGCGCTGGAAGATGAGATGATTGAGGAGACGGTGGAGGCGGTGTGGCTGGCGTTAGGAGAGAGTGCAGAGTTGTGATTTAATTTGGTTTCCTGGTGGACTTCTAAAGAGGTTTGTATCACTTGTGCCGGTTGTATCGCTGTGTGCGCTCGTGCATAAAAAGGGGGATTTTCGGGAGACGGCTTCCATTCACAAATTGGTCTCGTGATTATGCATTTGGGTATCTCTTGTAACGATATCTCTTGTATTCTATACTAGGTGAAGCGGCGCAACTGTTCAGGAGAAGAGGGAATGAAAAAGGAGTAGATCATCTATGAGCGCATTTCCGATTGTACGCATGCGGCGCACACGACAAAACGAAAAATTGCGCAGTCTCGTGCGCGAGACCCATTTAAATGTCGATCAGCTTATTTACCCGCTTTTCATTGCGGAAAATATTGATGAGCCGCGTGAAATCTCCTCTATGCCGGGGATCATGCAATGGCCGCTGGAATACCTTGGGCGCGAGGCGGAGCGTATTACCCGTCTCGGTATCCCGGGGGTGTTGCTCTTCGGTATCCCGGCGGAGAAGGACGAGGTGGGGTCACAGGGCTATGATGCGCAGGGTATCATACAACAGGCCATACGTCGACTCAAGGCAGAAACACCGGATTTGCTGGTCATGACCGATGTGTGCCTGTGCGAGTATACCAGTCATGGGCATTGCGGTGTGATCCACAATGGTAATGTGCAGAACGACGAATCGCTGGAACTGCTGGCACGCATGGCGCTCTCACATGTTGAGGCTGGTGCTGACCTGGTGGCGCCATCGGACATGATGGATGGGCGCGTGGGGGCTATTCGCCGTACTTTAGATGAGCATGGCTTTAGTTCGACGCCGATCATGGCCTATTCTGCCAAGTACGCTTCGGGTTTCTATGGGCCGTTCCGCGAGGCTGCGGCTTCGGCGCCGCAGTTTGGCGACCGCCGCTCCTATCAGATGGACCCTGCGAATGTGCGCGAGGCACTGCGAGAGATCGACCTGGATATCGCCGAGGGAGCCGATATTGTGATGGTGAAGCCTGCCCTGGCTTACCTGGATGTTATTCGCAGGGTACGCGACCATTGTGACCTGCCGATTGCCGCATATAACGTGAGCGGCGAATTCTCGATGATCAAGGCGGCTGCTCAACACGGCTGGATTGATGAGCGGCGGATTGTGATGGAGGTGCTGACGGGGATCAGGCGGGCCGGGGCGGATATAATCATTACGTACTTTGCGCCTGATGTGGCCGGGTGGCTGAGGGAGGGGTAGTGTCCTTCGTACCACTTCTCTGGCTGTTTTGAGAGGATAGGCTTACTTTATATTGTACAGCTTATCCTCTCAAATTGTGTGTTTGGGACTAAATTATTTCGTCTTTGTTGTAAATTTGGGAAATAAGCTGGTGATTTCTTTATCGGCAGAGTTTTTGGGGCGATAGGATGGTCAACTCTGCCGATAAGAGAGCAATTCTGGTCAGAACTGAACCGATAAGATAGGTTATCGATCCAGTTTGATTTTAATGGTCGTGTTTGCATCCCTGCCATAGCGTAGAATACAGATGATAGTTGATCGATACTGCGCTGGGCAGGTCGTCTTCCTTTCTGTACATGAGCCTGCGTTAAACGCAGCAGCGGAGCGTCTTTACGTACCCATTGCAACGAAAAATTTTAAAACTGCTCCGCACTTATCCACGTTGCGCCTGCAAGGCTACTCTCTTAACGCCAGGCCAGGTCCTCGTTGGTCCAGCGCTCGCGGCAAGCAAGAGCGGTTCTTTGAGATACTACCTTGTTGGACTGAACGTCAATTGAATCTTGCTGAAGGAGACCTGATATGCCCATCACCGAACACACCATCAAGACCGAGAGACATACCACCTTCTATCTGGCAGCAGGGCCGGAAAACGGCCCGCTCGTCATCTTCGTCCATGGCTGGCCTGAGTTATCGATAAGCTGGCGGCATCAACTGCCTGCACTAGCGGCGCTGGGGTTTCGCACCATCGCGCCAGACATGCGCGGGTATGGGCGTTCCTCCGTGTACTCCCAGTACGCTGATTATGCCCAGGAACACATTGTCCGTGACATGATCGAACTACTGGACGCTGTGGGCAGAGAGAAGGCCGTCTGGGTCGGTCATGACTGGGGGAGCCCGGTCGTGTGGAACCTCGCCAGTCATCATCCCGACCGTTGTCATGCCGTCGCCAATTTGTGTGTGCCCTACTACACGCTTGAACGTGGGCTGGACCCGCTGCTGGCCCTGGTCGATCGCGAGCTGTATCCGGAAAACGAGTTTCCTGCCGGTCAGTGGGATTACATGCGCTACTATGAAGAGAATGTGGCTGAGGCTATCGCGCCCATGGATGCTAACGTCTCCCGATTTGTGAAGCTGCTCTTTCGCAAGGGGAATCCAGCAAGGGAGGGGAAGCCAGCGTTCACCGCAACGGCCCGTCGCAGTCACAGCTTCTTTGGGATGCGTGCGCTTCCCGACCTGCCACCGGACACCGACGTGGTGACCGAGGAAGACCTGAGCATCTATGTCTCCGCGCTGGAGCGCAACGGATTTGCTGGTCCAGCCTTCTGGTATCTGAATCATGGCGTCAACGCCTCCTATGCCAGGACGGCCCAGAATGGCGGTTACCTCGATATGCCCGTCTTATTCCTCAACGCACGGTATGACTACGTGTGCGAATGCACCCACTCGCGATTGGCTGAGCCCATGCGCGCCTACTGTCGCCAGCTCACCGAAGAGACGATTCGCTCAGGCCATTGGCTGGCGCAAGAGAAGCCGGTTGAGGTGAATGCAGCTTTAGTGAAATGGCTGGCGACCAGGGTCCCTGAGGTGTGGCCGCAGCCGCAGTGAGGACAGTGGGCGGAGAAAGAAATCACCAGCTTATTTCCCAAATTTACGTACTGGATCAGGCAAGGCGTTTCCCGCCAATTGTGAGGGCATCCATTGTTCTGTTAAGAAACGATGGAAGATAGCAACTCTGTCTGACCCCTGTAACCAGCGTCGCACCAATTTTTGGCCGTTCCCATACGTCAGCGCCAGGTGCAGGCCGTGCAGGGGATGTTTCAAAGAAGCAATGTAGGAAGAAGCTCTGTCTTCTGGAAGCAGCATGTGCTTGACAAAGTACTGTGCCACCTCTGCTTCTGAGCGTCCCTGATCCAGCAACATGGCTGCGTTGCCCCAGACTCCTTGGAGCATTTCACTGGCTTGACGCAAGCGCAGAAGCGCCTTTGTATCCACCTCCCGGTGGAACAATCGATCCATCTGTTCTGCGATCCGGTGTTCTGCCTCTCCTTCTGAGAAGATCATTTCGTGAGCGACCATCGCAATCCCCTCACTGATCACACATTGGGGCACCAACGTGAGGTACATGGTCTGCTCTGTGTAGCCACGCCGAGCAAGATGCTGGTCCTTGAGTACATAGTCGGTATAGTGACCGGGGTATCCTTCATGACAGACCTTGTGATCGAATAAGCGGGGAAACCAGGCGGCGGTGGCTGCGAGGTTCATCTCAATCGGCTTTGTGAACATTTGGTTTTCCCGGAATTTGGCCATAAATGCTCTTGACGCTATTATGCATGGGGGGTATACTTTATGTTGAGGTTATACGTATAACACAATGCATATTGATGGCGGCATAGTGCCGTTTCCAACGAAGGAGTTAGCATATGGCCTGGTTTCCCGGCAAAGTAGCGCTTGTTACCGGAGCTGGTCCTCTTCTGTAAACCATCTGTACCGCAGAAACGTACTTTCTTTTCGCTGTCTCTTGTTGATTGTTGTCTGAGAAATAGCAAGATGCTACTTCTCATTTATCTCACAAGGAGGATGCACAATGGCTATTCCTGATGTTAGTGAAAAATCAATTGCTGAGCTAATATCGCTGAAGGGACGCAACGCCGTCGTCACCGGAGGAGCACGTGGGATCGGCCTGGCTATTTGTAAGAGGCTGGCTGAGGCCGGGGCAAACATTGTGGTTGGTGATGTTCGCGAGGATATAGGGAAGGAGGCGGCCGAACACATTGCGCAGCAATGGGGAGTCAAGGCACTATTTTGTGTTGCGGATGTGAGTGATGGAGCCTCAATCGCTCAACTGGCCGACAAGACAGTACAGGAGCTTGGTGGCATTAATATCTGGGTGAATAACGCTGGTATTTATCCCTTCAGCCCGGTCGTTGAAATGTCTGATGAGCAATGGGACCGTGTGCTCGATATCAATCTGCGCGGGACCTTCATTGGAGCGCGCGAAGCTGCTAAGCGTATGATTGTTGCTCAGAAGGGGGGTGTGATCATTAACCTGGCCTCTACCGCAGGGTATCAGGGTGGGGCGAGCATTGCTCACTACGTTGCTTCAAAGCATGGTGTACGCGGCCTGACCAAGAGCCTGGCGATTGAACTCGGCCCCCATAACATTCGTGTCCTGGCACTGGCCCCAACGCTGATCAGTACGCCCGGCATCAGTGAGTCAGGACTGGTATCCAGTGCATTTGAGTCGCAGCCTCTCGGACGTGTCGGCGTGCCGGATGACGTGGGGCGCGTGGCACTTTTCTGCGCCAGCGATCTCTCTATGCTGATGACCGGGAGTACCATCGCTGTCGATGCCGGAGCTTTGACCGCCTAGTCTCCATATCTGGTATATCGCCAACCACGAATCGTGTTTCTGTGGACGATTCGTGGCTGGTATTGGATGGCTGTTTATGCCCCAGGACAGGACTCCCCAGCACAATGACGAGCCAGGGTCAACCATGGTCCGCGCAAGCCCGTGCCTCCGGTGCCTGCGGTATATCCTTATGAATGTTGACGACCGCATGGGGTCCTGTAGGGACAAGGGGCGGATGTGGGGCAGGGTGGGGGCCTCGTGCTTGTCCTGGTGGCAACGCGATCCAGTGGGGACTGCGTGGAGCACCCCAACGAGGACAAGCACCAGGCCCCCTCATCCACTCCACCCCGCCCCTTGTCCCTACAGGACCCTGGGCCGCAAGCACCTCAATGGATAGGATTCCTCGATTCGGTCGTCAACATTCATTAGGTATTCAATGGCAGGGGATGTTGCGCAAGAAAAAAAGCAGGTGACAACGGGGATATAATGTAGTTATGAGTGTCCTCAATACCTCAATATTCTCATCGTGTGTTCAGAGAAAACTGGGAATTGGTTTTCATAATGTAGGTACTGGCGTCTTAAGGGCCTCGGATACGGCAACAATCGAATACGTAGAGGCTCAATACGGGCAAAGATGCGGGCATATTCCTCTTGATGCCGAAGAGGTCGGCGTTTTAGTTGAGGCTCGCACAACAGATATTCAGACGCACCTGGACTATCTCAGTCAGCTTTTTGGGAAAAAAATTAAGGCTATCACTGCTGCTGAATTACAGCATGAGCAACAGCGCTTACCAGGACAGCCAGCGTTAATCGTGCCGTATATTAATGTCCCTGAAGCGGAAAAGCGGATAGAGGGGCAGTTGGGAGCCGAGTCGTGGGGAATGGCAGCGGATATGGTCGGTCTCCTGAAAAACAAAGCTGATTTTTATCAACTTCTCGATGAGTTCAACCTGGATGGTTTTCAAACTCCGGATTACCGCATTGCGCACATTGCTGATTTGCCCAGGCAAGCACTGGGCTTCCTTGGCACCGTAGAGGAACTGGTGAAAAAAGCAGATGTAAGCCGCTATCCGTTGGGGGTGATGCTGCGGGCGGCTGAATCGGACGGAAATTATGGCTGTGCCCTTGTCCATGAGCAAGGTGACCGCGTTAGAGTCGTTCTAAACGGAGAGGCGGATCATGCATCCTACTTTACCAACTGGGATGAGGCGCTGGCCGTATCGCAAAAGCACCTCGCCTCTACCATGAATCAACAAAGGGAAGCAAGAATTGTCATCAGCCGTTACCTGGACATGGCTGATTCTCCCGGTATGTCTGTGGTGATCATAGACGGCCAGGTAGAATCCCTGGGTTGGAATAGCCAGCTACAGAAAAAAGGCAGTAAAGCATGTGTTGGGACAAGCACATATAGAGCTAAAAACGCCTCCCTGGTTCGTTTGCAGCAAGAATATGAGGGTCAGACAGCAGATTTCTTCGAGAAGCTTCTGAGAAAGACGGCGCAAAAGTTTGGAGTGGATTTTGCCTCGCTCCGATGTGTGGCAAACATCGATATCATGCTTCCCGGAAAGCTGGAGGAGGAGCTACAGAAGAAAAGGGGTCAAAAGCCGGTTCGCTATATTGCTGAATGCAATCCACGGTGGACAAATTATACTGATGCTATTATGACTATCATAGGAGTCAGCAGAAAAGAGCAGACCATCGATACTATGCGGGCGGTGATCAGGGAGGGAATTGCGACCATCGATAAATACCACTTGCCAGAGAACGCCGATCCACGAATTGTAAGAGAATACATCTTGCAAAGGGATGAGGTTTTGAAGCGAGAGGGTACGAGGGTTATCTGCCGTATGGCAAAAAATCCCATGGGCCTTATTTTTGCGGGAGATGTAAAAAGAGCACAACGGGAAATTGCCGGTATTACCCGGAGGTTAGCCAGTAAACGAGTTTGAGCTTGCCTCGCCCACCAGTGCAGCGAAAATAGCGATTGCCAATCCCATGTTAATCCCAACCTTTCCCGGAAGATGACATACTAAAAGTCGAAACGACATCTCTGTATTTCCCCTGGCCGGTATAAATTCCACATACAATTTTGTGCAATGACATGTATCGAGTATACATAGCCTCCCACTGGGACTGTTTTATGAAATCAGGCTCCAGGCTGATCAAACAGCGTATGCTGTAGTTGCACCTGTACCGGGGAGGATATAAATATTGCCGCCATCCAGAGAATAACTTACGAGCTTTTTGTGTTATATATAATCAAGGGAGCAAAATTTAAAAGCAGATCCCTCTCTCTCAGATGAGATGGAATTTTTGTTACCTATGAGTTATGGTTTCCGTTTACTGTTGATATAAGGGCCTTATAAAATCCTTATAAAATTTTCACACGAATTTCATTAGCAAAAAAGGGATAGGGTTGGGATGCAAAGCAATATTCGCACTTATCAACCGATCGATTCGTATGGGGTAATTGGTGATTGTCATTCAGTTGTATTAGTGGCCCCTGATGGGTCAGTAGATTGGGGATGCCTGCCGGACTTTGATAGCCCTGCCATCTTCTGTCGTTTGCTGGATGACGAGCGCGGCGGATACTTCCAAATAGCTCCTACGGATAACGCGATACCAGGGTCGCAGCGCTATCTGCGCGGCAGTAACGTGCTACAAACGAGATTTTCAAGTAGTGCCGGTGAGTTAGTGCTCACTGATTTTATGCCGGTGGAGACGTTGAGCGCCTGGCAGTTCCGCGAATTGAACAATAATACCTGGACACGCGAGGATGGCTCCTGTCATTGCCTGGTGCGCGTTGTGGAATGTATACGCGGCGAAATGCCGGTCACGATGACGCTCAAAGTCAGCCCGGATTACGCAGCAGCACCATCTGAGGTCTCTCTTCTCTCGGATGACATGGGCGCGGTCATCTCGGGTGGACAACAGCATGTTGGCCTTGGAATCGTAGGGGCATATCGTGTACCTTCCTTAACTATGTCTGTCGCTCCAGATCCAGAAGGTCTACATCCTGTTATTGTTGTACAGGCGACGCTACAAGAAGGCGAGCGCCTGTTGTTCGCTGTAGGTGTTGGGCGCAATGCCAGAGCTGCACGCAGGCTGGCCGAACGCGAGTTGCACGAGCGCAACTTCGATTGGGAGCTGGCGCACACCCTGCACTGCTGGCGTACATGGTTGGAGGGCAACAACTATCGTGGACCATACGCCGAGTGGGTGCAACGCAGTGCGCTGGTGCTCAAAATGATGACGTACGCTCCAACCGGTGCGATTGTCGCTGCTCCTACTACCTCTCTACCGGAAAACCTGGGTGGGATACGCAACTGGGATTACAGGTTTACCTGGCTGCGCGATGCTACCTTTACGCTTTATGCGCTGAGCATGCTTGGTTTCACGGAAGAGGCTCACGCATTCACCCATTGGCTGCGCCGCCTCTCTTACTCGAATGGCGAGGACCTGCAGATCATGTATGGCATACGAGGTGAGCGTGAATTGCCCGAGCGTGAGCTGACTAATCTCGATGGGTACTGGGATTCTCGACCGGTGCGCATTGGGAACGGCGCGGTGAGTCAGAAGCAGTTGGATGTATTCGGCGAAGTCCTGGATTGCATTCACCTGTACCGGCGCCAGGGGAGCTTCGAGCGTTATGGTGAAAAGCTGGACGGCACACTGTGGGCAATGATGCGTCTCATGGTGGAGCATGTGTGCTCACATTGGCAAGAGCCAGACAGCGGCATCTGGGAAGTGCGAGATGGCCTGCATCATTTTGTCTATTCGAAGGTCATGTGCTGGGTGGCGCTGGATCGTGGTATCCGGGCGGCGGAACAACTCCACCTGGAGGCTGATCTACCCAGGTGGCGGCAGGTACGTGACCAGATTCGTACAGACATCTTGACGTATGGATACAATACCCAGATCGGTGCGTTTACCCAGTCATACGGCAGTACTGCCCTGGATGCCTCGAGTTTGCTGTTACCGCTGGTGGGCTTTATCCCTCCCACTGATCCACGTATGCGCTCGACCGTTAATCGCATCAACGAGCAATTGACCGATAGACATGGTTTTGTCTATCGTTATCGTGGCGCTGATGGATTGATTGGCGATGAGGCGACATTTACCCTTTGTACATTCTGGCTGGTAGATAATATCGCGATGCAGGGGCGTGTTGACGAGGCGAGGTCGCTCTTTGAGCGGTTATTGAGCTATTCCGGTCAACTTGGGCTGTTCTCGGAGGAGGTTGACGCAACCAGTAAGATTGCCCTTGGCAACTATCCACAGGCTTTTACCCACATTGCTCTGATCAATAGCGCTCATAACCTGAGAAAGGCTGAGATGATTCGTGCTGAACATCATACAGACCCTGTGGTCGCTGCCATTAAGCTTGGGGATAATATGTAGGTTGGATGGCGGGACCAGGAAGTCTGAGGGCGGGGCAAGCCCCGCCCCTACGACACAGCTCCAATGCTAGTGACTGCAATGTTACACTGCTCCATATGCGATAATAACGGAAAGCATTCTATCGCATATGGAGCATGTTTGTGTCATCACCCGTTCATTACCCTACGGCGAGCCTGAAACCACACAAGGAGGAGAGCCTGCTGAATGGGCACCTGTGGATATTCTCAGGTGCCCTGCAGCAGCCTCCACATTGGATTGAGCCGGGTGGCCTGGTCGATGTAAAATCATCTACCGGGCAATTTGTGGCGCGTGGTTACTACAATCCCCGCACGGATATCGCTATACGCATACTGACGCATCATGACGACGAGGCTATCGATATCGACTTCTTTCGCAGGCGTATTCGCAGCGCAGTAGAGTTGCGACAAGTATTTAATCCGGACAGAACCAACACATACCGGCTGGTTAATTCGGAGGGCGATGGCCTGCCAGGATTGATTGTGGATCGCTTCGCCGAGATACTCGTTGCACAGATTCACACGGCTGGTATGGAGCGCCTGCGCCCTCTGCTTATCGAAGCGCTCATGGAGGAAACAAGGGCTCGTGGGCTGCTATTGCGCAATGATAGCCAGGCACGCCGCCGCGAGGGCCTGGAAGTCGAGGAACCAGAAGTGGCGGCCGGCGGTGTTCCCACGCGGGTGACTGTGCGTGAAAATGATGTGCTGTTTCTTGTCGATCCCTGGCAAGGACAGAAGACGGGCTTTTTTCTGGATCAGCGCGATAAACGCGAAGCTCTGCGCAAGTATGCCCATGCCAGGCGGGTGCTGGATTGCTTCAGTTATACGGGGGGGTTCTCTGTGTATGCTGCGCTGGCCAGTGACAAGACCCGTGTTACCAGCGTTGATATCTCCGCACCGGCGATGGAAGCGGCACGGGAACATTTCATATTGAATGGCATTGATCCTAACCCGCATCAATTTCTTATAGCCAATGTGTTTGATTACCTGGAGCAGGCGCAGCGGGAGGGAGAACAGTTTGACGTGGTCGTGTTAGATCCGCCGGCTTTCGCCAAGACACAGGGCGCACGCACGCAAGCCCTTAAAGCATACCACCGCTTGAATATGCTTGGCATGCAGGTGTTGCGACGCGGCGGCATTTTGCTGACCTGTTCCTGCTCCGGCGTAATTGGTATGGATGATCTACTTGGAGCGCTCTCGCAGGCTGCGCAGCGGCTAGAGCGTGTGGTGCAGTTATTAGAGACGTATACGCATGGCGTCGATCATCCTATCAATCTGGCGATGCCGGAGACCTCGTATTTGAAGGCGGTGTTTTGTAGAGTGGGATAGTCTACTGCTTGTGATATACTAGTCTCATCCTCTTACTCTGCTATTTTTTTGCTTTTGAAGGGCACGTTCTATGACTCAGACGATCGAGGAGAGCCGGGCACAGCTTATAGCCAATCTGCAAGAGCGGGCGGAAGAACTGGCGCAACTCAACCGCATCGCGATTGCGCTGACCTCTGAATTTGATTTACAGCGTTTGTTGCAGATGATTACTGACGCCGCCCGCAAAGTGACTGCTGCCGAATATGCAGCTTTTTTCCTCATTCCTGAAATTGCGGGCGAAAACGTTGATCTACCTGTCAATAAAGTGATATTCAACCTGGCCGCTATTTCTGGTGCGACACCTGCTATCGAGAAGCACTTCCGTCATCTTGGCCCGGTAGAGGGGATTGGTGTGCTGCAGCCGGTGTTTTGGGAAGGCGAATCGATTGTTGTGGATGACGTACATGAAGACCCGCGGTATATCGGTGTGCCGCGCGGGCATATTCCTGTGCGCAGCTTTCTCGGCGTACAGCTGCGAGCACGCGATGGGTCGATTTTAGGTGCCTTCCTGATAGGCGATACGCGCCCCTGCCGCTTTAGCGCCCGCCATGTCGAGTTGATCGAGGCATTGAGTGCGCAGGCTGCCGTAGCGATTCACAATGCGCAGCTTGTGGCCCGCGAGCGCCGCGCTATGGAGGAACACGCTGCGAAACTGGAACGGGAGGTGCGCGAACGCACCGCTGAACTGGAGCGGCGTAACCAGGAGTTGAGCAAGATTGCAACCGACTTGCAGACATTACACCATGAACTGACCGAGGCGCAAAAGCGGCAGATGCTTGCCGATGATCGCAGCCGTATTGCACAGGAACTCCATGATCGCGTGCAACAGACCCTCTTCACGATTGGCTTGAAGGCAGATTGGATTATGGAGCACCTGCCGCGTTATTCGTCACTGACCGGGCCGCTGCACACTATTGAACAGCTGGCCTCGCTGGGTACGGCCCAGGTACGCGATGCGATTTTCGCGCTCTCCTCAACCGAGTTGCAGGAGGGTGGGTTCGTGAGTATACTGTACGCTTTAATACAAAACCTGCGAGAGACCTCTTCTATCGAGATCGATCTCGTCGTGGCTGAATGTGCTGTTCCTCTGCCATCGCATATCGAGAATACGCTTTTCACGATTGCCCAGGAAGCCCTTTCGAACGCGCGCCGGCACGCCCTGGCTACGATTGTAATCGTAACAGTGCAGGTGACCAGCGAGCAGGCAGCGCTGGTAGTGCAGGATAATGGTATAGGCCTATCAACACAGGCGCTTCAGGCATACCGCAACAATACCATGCATCTGGGACTCAAGGGGATGCACCATCGCGTCGAGGAGCTGGGGGGCCAGTTTTTGCTGGCGAATGGCGAAGAGGGGGGTCTGATTGTCAAGGCGGTGATTCCACTATGATTCGCTTACTGATCATCGATGATCATGAGATGGTGCGTGAGGGGCTTAAAGCGATGCTGGCAAAGGAACACGACTTTGAGATCGTGGGTGATGCTGCCAACGCTGAGCAGGCATACGAGTTGATTGCACGCTTGCATCCTGACGTGATTTTGCTCGACATACGGCTGCCAGGGGTAAGCGGTATTGAGGTCTGCCGGACCGTCACAGAGCGCTACCCGGAGACGGCGGTGATTATCCTGACCACCTTTACCGATGAGACGCTGGTTGCCCAATGTATCCAGGCGGGCGCACGTGGCTTCATTATCAAGGACATTGAGCGTTTCGATCTCAAACGATCCATCAGGGCGGTGGCCCGTGGCGAGGCCGCTATCGATCCCAAGGCTGCTGTTGCCGTGCTGGCTCAGCTTCGCCGGGCGCCGCAGAAAAGCAATGAACCTGCTCCTGAGCTACTGAGTCCGCAACAACTTGTCATCTTGCGCCTGATTGCCCAGGGGTTTTCCAGCCGCGAGATTGCAACCCAGCTGTACTTGAGTGAGAATACAGTGAAGGGATACGTGCAGGAGATGCTTCACCGCCTTGGCGTGAAGAATCGTACTGAGGCGGTGATGGTTGCAGTCAAGCAAGGGTGGCTCTGATACCTCCATTCGTATGCCTAAAATACCTCCCTTCGTGGGTAACGTGTAATAACAAACTGTGCTACACTACACCTATGTCAGGTGCTGCATATCCTGACGTATAGCCTCCCTTTGGCCTGGCACTTCTTCTTTGAAGCGCAGGAAGTTGCACATTTAGGACTATGTATGGAGGTGACACTTTGATTCCTGGTTCCTTCGATTATCTGGTAGCGCACAGCGTCGAGGAAGCTGTTGGCCTATTAGATCAACACGGCGAGGATGCCAAAATTCTGGCAGGAGGCCAGAGCCTCATTCCCCTCATACGATTCCGTCTCGCAAGGCCGTCAGTGCTGGTTGATATCAACCGCGTGCCTGGCCTGGAATACGTACAGGAGGCGGATGGCACACTGCACATTGGCACAATGACTCGCGAGGCGGAATTGGATAGCTCCAGCCTCATCCGTGACCGCTATCCCATCTTATACGATACCTCAACTATGGTGGCTGACCCCGTAGTGCGAAACTGGGCTACGGTAGGCGGCAACCTTGCTCACGCCGACCCCGCCAACGACCATCCCGCTACTATGTTGGCCCTGGGAGCGCGTATCTTGGCAGTCGGACCGGCAGGTGAACGAGAATTACCTATCGAAGGATTTTTCACAGATATACCCTTCGAGACTGCCCTTCACTCCAACGAGATGCTCAAGGAGATTCGCGTTCCTGCGCCTGTCCAGGGAAGTGGCGGGGCATATTTCAAGCTCGAGCGTAAAGTGGGAGATTATGCCATTGCTGGCGTGGCTGCTTATATTACACTGGATGGCAGTGGCAATGTGAGCTACGCTGGTATTGGCCTGACCAACGTTGGGCAGGTTCCGATTAAAGCCCGTGCTGCCGAACAGTCATTGCTCGGTAAACCACTGGACGACGCCAGCATTCACCAGGCGGCTGATCTTGCCGCCGCTGCCTCACAACCCACGAGTGATACCCGAGGTCCCGCCGAATACAAGCGCGACATGGTGCGCACACTCACCGTTCGTGCATTGCGCAAAGCGCTTGCCCGCGCCACTGGAGGTCAATAGTATGAGTATGCATCATATAACCGTCACGATCAATGGAACTCCCTACGAGGGAGATGTCGAGTCACGTATGCTGCTTGTGCACTGGATCCGCGATACGCTGCGTCTGACAGGAACGCACATTGGTTGCGATACGACGGCATGCGGGGCGTGCACCATCCTGGTGGATGGCAAAGCCACCAAGTCCTGTACGATGTTCGCGGTGCAGGCGGATGAACGCCAGGTTATGACTGTCGAGGGCCTGGAACAGGACGACAAATTGCATCCATTGCAGGAGGGTTTTCACCAGGAGCACGCTTTGCAGTGTGGGTACTGTACCCCAGGCATGATGATGACTAGCCTGGCTCTTTTGCAGCGCAATGCTAGCCCTACAGAGCATGAAATCCGTGTGGGCATCTCTGGCAATCTGTGCCGCTGCACCGGCTATGTGAATATCGTCAAGGCTATACAGTACGCTGCCCAGAAAATGCAGGTATCCGAGCAGGTTCCGGTGAGCGCCGGCGAAGGAGGAGAGTAATGGCGACCGAAATACATGCCCACGGCTTAGGAGAAGCGTACAAGCGCAAAGAGGACGCTCGCTTCATACGCGGGCAGGGCAACTATGTCGACGACGTGCAGCTGCCGGGGATGCTCTATGGCGATATCGTGCGCAGCCCCTACGCACATGCGCTTATCAAGAGTATCGATATCAGTGAGGCGCTGAAGGTACCCGGTGTCCTGGCGGTGATTACCGGTAAAGACCTGGATGCCGCAGGACTCGCCTGGATGCCGACGCTTTCGGCTGATACTGAAGCGGTGCTGGCGCTGGAGCGCGTGCATTTCCAGATGCAGGAGGTCGCCTTCGTTGTGGCCACCAGTCGCTATGCTGCTGCCGATGGTGTTGCCGCCGTCGACGTCGATTATGAACCGCTGCCAGTGGTCATTGATGCCAAGAAGGCGCTTGATCCCGATGCGCCGCTGCTACGTCCCGACAAGAAGGATAAGCAGCCAACCAACCAGATCTATCACTGGGAAACGGGCGATAAGCAAGGAACCGATGCTGCTTTTGCCGAGGCAGAGGCCAACGGGGTTGTTGTTAACCAGGAGATGTACATCCCACGTATTCACCCTGCACCGATTGAGACCTGTGGCTGTGTGGCTGACTTCCGTAAAGCAACGGGCAAGCTCACCGTCTGGCTCACGTCGCAGGCTCCGCATGCGCATCGTACCCTCTTCGCCATTGTGGCCGGTCTCCCGGAACACCGTATCCGCATTATCTCGCCGGATATCGGTGGTGGCTTTGGCAACAAGGTCCCCATCTATCCGGGTTACGTGTGCGCTGTTGTCGCGTCGATTACGACCGGCAAGCCCGTCAAGTGGATTGAAGATCGCAGCGAGAACATCAGTAGCACAGGCTTTGGGCGCGACTATCATATCAAGGCGGAGATTGCCGCTGATAAAGAGGGTACGGTCAAGGCGCTGCGCGTCTATACGCTGGCAGATCATGGGGCGTTTGACGCGGCGGCCCAACCGACCAAGTTTCCAGCGGGCCTTTTCCACATCTGCACCGGCTCGTATGACTTTAAGCATGCTTTTGTAGAGGTGGACGCGGTCCACACCAATAAGGCTCCTGGCGGCATCGCCTATCGATGTTCGTTCCGTGTAACCGAAGCCTCCTACCTGATCGAGCGCACGATGGATACGCTGGCGCGTGAGGTGGGTAAAGACCCGGCGCAGTTGCGTTTACAGAACTTCATCAAGCCCGAAGCCTTCCCCTATCGTTCTGCCCTGGACTGGACATACGATAGTGGCAACTATGAAGCTGCACTCCGGCTGGCCATGAAGAATGTAGACTACGAGGGGCTGCGCCGCGAGCAGGCAGAGAAGCGGGCACGGGGTGAACTGATGGGTATCGGCATCTCGAGCTTCACCGAGATCGTGGGCGCTGGCCCGGGCAAACACTTCGATATAGCTGGTATCCAGATGTTCGATAGCTGCGAGATTCGGGTGCACCCCACGGGTAAGATCCTGGCGCGCATCGGCGTGCAGACGCAGGGCCAGGGACACGAGACGACCTTTGCGCAGATCATCGCCGCTGAGCTAGGGATGTCGCCGGACGATGTCGATGTCGAGCATGGAGACACGGACACTGCTCCTTATGGACTGGGCACCTATGCCAGCCGCAGTACACCGGTGGCCGGAGCTGCGACGGCGATAGCTGCAAGGAAAGTGCGCGACAAGGCCAAAAAGATTGCGGCATATCTGCTGGAAGTGGGCGAGGAGGATCTGGAGTGGGAGCCGGGGCGCTTCTATGTGAAAGGAACGCCGAGCAAGGGTAAGACCATCCAGGAGCTGGCGTTTGCGGCCTATACGAACTGCCCGCCGTACCTGGAGCCGGGTCTAGAGGCGGTGGACTACTATGATCCCCCCAACCTCACATATCCCTTCGGCAGCTACATCTGTGTTGTGGACATCGACCGGGGTACCGGGCAGGTGCATATACGCCGCTTCATGGCGGTAGATGACTGCGGTACGATCATCAATCCGATGATTGTCGAGGGGCAGATCCATGGTGGCCTGACGCAGGGCCTTGCCCCAGCGATGTATGAGGAGATCTCGTTTGATCAAGATGGCAACATTCTGACAAGCAACTTCCAGGACTACCTGATCCCCACCTCGATGGAGACACCACACTGGGAGACCGATAAAACGGTTACACCTTCGCCGCATCATCCTATAGGGGCCAAAGGTGTTGGCGAATCGTCTACTGTGGGCGCTCCGCAGGCAATTGCCAATGCCGTTGTCGATGCGCTCGCGCATGTTGGCGTACGGCATATAGATATTCCGATCACGCCCTGGAAGGTGTGGAGTGTCCTGAAGGAAAAGGGCCTGACTGCGGATTAGAGAAACCTGGCATCCCTTGCGGATGCCAGGTTATGCAGAGTAACTTTTTCATGCGGATATCATAACATCCACGAGAGCCGATAATGAAGTTTACTAAGCAACATCGGTAATACCTCGTAGGCGCACAATTTATTGGCGCACCGCCGATTTATCGGCCAATGGTTGCTCCTCCCTCGTGTCTCATGCCCCTGCTCTTCGCATGCAGAAGATGAATATGCAGCTTCACGAGCAGCAAAGGCGGGGTTCTGTCTCGTTCCAGCACTCGTCAGCTTGTCCGTACAGATTTTCCCAACAGAGTCATAAATCGGCACCTACGACATGGCCGGGGTATTTCGTTAATGTGCATAACCGTACTACTGTTAACCATATGTAAGGGAAGGGCCAGGTTCGCTGCAAGAAATGAGCTTTTTGCTATGATTGACAATCTACTTGAACTCGCATACCGGCTCACGCAGGCTGGAGAGCCTTTTGTCGTGGCGACGGTGGTCTGGTGCGAACGGCCTACATCCGCGAAGCCCGGCGCGCAGGCAATTGTCCGGGAGGATGGAACAATGACGGGCTGGATCGGCGGCAGTTGTGCCCAGCCTGTCGTGCTGCGCGAGGCTCTGCGCATATTGCGTGAGGGAGATGACCCGTATCTTTTACGGCTGGGCGCTCCTGAGGCAGAGACGAGTATTGTGCGTAAGGATGTGCGCGCCTTTCCTATGAGTTGCACCAGTGGAGGCATACTGGATATCTATATGGAACCACATCTACCCAAACCGCAGCTTGTGCTGGTGGGTGATTCGCCTGTAATTGTCGCGCTCAGCCACCTTGCCGAGGTGCTCAACTTTGCGGTAATACGACTCGATTCCGCTGATCTCAGCCGGGTACAGATCGACGAGAGGACGTTCGTGCTTGTTGCAACACATGGCCAGTATGATGAAGACGCCTTAGAGCAGGCACTGCGTAGCTCCGCTGTCTACGTGGGGATGGTGGGTAGCCGCAGACGCGCGGAGGCCTGCCGGGAATACCTGCGCGCATCTGGATTGGCCGAACAGCAGATCGAACGCCTGAAAGCTCCTGCCGGGCTTGACGTGGGGGCAGTGACAGCGGAAGAAATTGCGGCAAGCATCCTGGCCGAGCTGGTGCAGGTACGCCGGCGCGGTCCCGTAGTCAATGAAGGGGATGCGCGCCCTGCTGTTGTGGAGCAATCAGAAAACAGCGGCGATACTGTACCCGGGACGGCTGTTGATCCCGTCTGTGGTATGATAGTAGAAGTAGCAACTGCCCGGCATCGAAGTACACTTGATGGGCAGGATTTTTATTTCTGCTGCGCGGGCTGCAAGAGGCTGTTTGAACGCAATCCGCAGGAGTATCTCGTGCAGAACGAAAGGTGATTGGCACATGGAGTTTTCTGGTACCCAGACAATAGCTGCGCCCATTGAGAATGTGTGGGCATTTCTGCTGGATGTGAATAACGTGGCGTCATGTGCGCCTGGTTTTCAGAGCCTGGAGGTCTTGGAGGAAGAGCACTGGAAAGCGGTGGTCGCGGTTGGCGTCGGGGCAGTAAAGGCCAAGTTCACGCTGGATATCACTCGACCAGAGAAGGAAGAACCGGCGCACATGACTATGAAGGGGCGTGGTAAAGCGCCTGGAAGCGCTGTTGACCTGTTTGGTGATATGCGTCTCACTGCGCTTGAGGGCGGTGAAACAAGCATGGATTGGAAAGCCGATGTCGTCGTCAGTGGTACCATCGCCAGCGTGGGGGCGCGCCTGATGCAGGGTACGGCAGAACGACTTACAGCACAGTTTTTCGATTGTATCAAGACCAAGTTGCAGGCTCCGAATACGGTGAACACAGGTAGTTAGTTCCGATGGAAAGCGCCGTTGATCGTTGGAATGCAATTCTTGATGCACGCGCGAGGCAGATGGACGCTGCCTATGCGCGCCTTGGACGTAGCAGCGCCGATTTCTGGGACCGCCGGGCGCGGGGGTATCACCGTTCGACGAAGGAGACTGCTGCCAACGACCCTCTTTATCTGCGTCTGCGCGATGTAGTTGCCTCGCAAACAAGCGTGTTAGATGTAGGTGCGGGAACCGGACGTTTTACACTGGCACTCGCGCCGCAGGCGAAGCATGTTATCGCTGTTGAGCCAAATGCAGCTATGTTGGGTTACCTGCGCCAGGATGCAAGCGAGCGAGGATTAACCAATATTTCATATGTACAGACGACCTGGCAGGATGCTCCAAATGATCTTCAAGCCGATATTGTCATTTGTAGCCACGTGCTATATCCGATCAGGGAGATCGTGCCGTTCCTGGCAAAACTGCAAGGGGCTACTCGCCAGGCCTGTTATCTTTACTTACGGGCTACCCATATTGATGCGGTGACTGCTCACCTCTGGCGGCACTTTCATGGTGACGAACGGCGCCTGCCACCCGGTTACATACATGCCCTGGACGTGTTGTATGAGATGGGTATCTATGCGAACGTCGAGGTCGTCGCAACCCCTCCAAGCCTGCGCTATCCCTCACTAGATGTGGCTGTTGTTGAGTTGCTCGAACAGCTTCTTCTGCCTGATGATGAGCAGACGCGCGCGCAACTGCGCGGATTGCTAGCCGGGTGGCTGGTGGAGCGGGATGGCGTGTTGATGACGCCTTCACAAGAGATGGTGAGTGCTATCGTGTGGTGGAAAGTATAGCAAGTCGAAGAAGCTGCGACTATGGGCGTTCACAACCTCTGACGGCACGACTATGCAGCCAGGAGACGCAAACGCCTTCAGTCAACGATTTGTAAGACAAGTTCGAAGCGTATTGCTAGACGATGGCCTGTTCCAGTTTCTCAAAGAATGTTTTCAATGAGTTCTTTGTGATGCTCTGGCCGATAGGGTTATTGGCAATGGCGATGGGGCCTTCGAGATCGGCGGTCGTGTTATAGGTGAGTAGGGCGCCATCAGGTCCATCTGTGATGTTAATCTGGCTGGTGGCATTGATTGATCCACCTGTGCCCTTGCGATGCAATTCCAGAACGAGTATATTTGGATCCTGGCGCTGAGCGATACGGATAACTGCGCCATATGGCCCTTTCAAACCGGGCAAAGGAGTGGTGATGTTTGCCCTCAGACGAGTGGGGTCCAGATATTCGACCGAGTTGCAGCCAGGGATACATGACTGTAGGACTGCGGGATTGAGAATAGCGTTGAAGACTTGCCAGCTATTGGCATTGAATTTGTGCGAACCGTTAAACTTCATGAAACCTTTCCTTACACATACAGAAATACAACCGCCCCTGCGAACAGCGTTCATAACTGAGAGGGGTAGCTTACCCAGCCTGTATTGTAGTGGTAATTGTGTTGACTTTCAAGGCTGTGATGAACTATTACCAAATATTCCTATCCACCTGGGTAAAACGCCTGGATCATTGTTGGGGTTAAGAAATAAAGATTTGAACACTTTCGCTTGACCCAAATGTGCTATGTTTCGCTTTCGAAACAAACCTCTTGTGTTATACTGCGACCAGGTGTTTCATTGTATGTCATAAATGCAAATGTAATGTTAGATAATTTCCATGAGGAGTGCGTGATGGCATGGTCTGGTGAATCTGACAGACAGGTACAGCGGGGTTGGCAATCTCGTTCGGCAAAGAAGAGGGTGGACCTCTCAAAATCGGTAGAAGAAACGCTTGCGGACAGCACCCTGGCAGAAGATTTTTTGTCAGATGAATTAGATGAAGAGGGTGAGCCTGTACAAGGAAAAAAAACTGCTTTGATCATACCCCCTAAGTTGAGCCTCCAGTCCAGACCGATACCCGTGGTGCGTGTTGAGCCTAAGGAAATGGCAAGTGTGGTAGTGGTCGATGCCCGTTCGACAAACTCCTCTGTTGAGGTTCCGCAGGCCGGGCAGAAGAAACGTCGCCTGGCCGGTCGGACGACCAAAGTTCATTTACAGGCCGTCTCTAAGTCTGAGAAGAAATCTGATGGGAACACGGCGGTAGAGTCAGGCAAAATGGAAGAGCGCCCTTCTGCTGAAGTGCAGGTGGGTGAGAAAAAGCATGCGAAACAAGCTATCACCCAAGAAGTTGAGGCCTTGATCGAGGGACAGGTAAGGCGTACAGCGCGTGGTACCTTATCAGGCTCCGGGGTGTTTGAACAGGGACAAAAAGAAGTCAGCATTACGAACGCGTATATTACAACAACGAGTGTCGTCGTCGTAACGCTCGTTAGGGACCCAGGCCCTGTCGTTGTAAAGTATATTTCCCTTCAGCCGCAACTTGGATTTACTGTGCATTTAAGTGCGCCGGCGGAGGTGAATTCTCCTTTTAATTATGTGATACTGATGGGGGAATTGTTCTAACGTTCCCCTTCGATCTCTTGCCTCAGACGGGTAAAGAACTCTTGCATGTACGCGAAACGTTCACGGGCCAGCTCGCGCCCGGTGTTGGTCGTCATGCGCTCGGGTAAGTTGGTAAAGAGCAGTTGGAACTCGATACTCGGTGAGTAATCGGGGCGGCGCCTCAAGCTGCGTATCATCACCGGGTCGATTGGTTCGGTGATGCCGGCAGGTACAGGAGAATAGACCTTCTGATTGTAGCGGCCTGTGATGCAATAGAGGCGGCCAATACCAATCGCACCGAGGCAATCTATCTTATCCGCGTCATAGAGTATGCGGCCTTCTAAGGTTTGTGGTATGACTCCTCCTGTTATCCGATGTTCCCGGATTGCCTGCTGTACTGCCGGGATAGCATCCTGGGGAAAGTGTGTGCCGCTGAGCAGGTCTGCTGCTATTTCGGCCCCGATTAAGGCATGATCGCCACCATCACGATGTTCGCGTGCTTGTCCGATGTCATGGAAGGCAACTGCTGCCCAGATAGTCAAGAGGTCACCGCCCTCACGGGCCTGGATTGTATCTGCAAGCGCCATGACGCGCACTAAATGGTCGTAATCGTGCGCGGCATCTGCACTTCCTTCGTCTATCATGGCCTGTCTGGCCAGTTCAAGTAACCATGCTCTGTAGGATTGCAATGTAGAGCGTCCTTTCGAGTAAATGCCCGGTTCAGGAACGCGATACACCACATTCCTACGCTTGCTCTAAGGCGGGTAATGTGAAAATAAAGCGACTGCCTTCGCCGAGGACGCCGCTGCTCTCAACATGGATACTGCCGCCGTGCATCTGGAGTAACTGGGCAACGATGTAAAGGCCGAGGCCGACCCCTCGTGTCTTGCTGCCCTCGATAGTAATGTTGGGTGCGCGGTAGAAGCGCTCAAAGAGGCGTGGCTGCGCGTCTGAGGGAACACCAATGCCCTGGTCTTCGACACAGACTTCGATGAACTCCCTGTCCTCTATTTTCGGGCGCCGTCGTAGCCAGACCGTAATAGGCCCACCAAGTGGACTGTATTTTATGGCGTTATCGACGAGGTTGGCTATAATTTGCTGCAGGCGTGCACTATCGCCCAAGACGAGATAAGGCTGCTCACATTGCTCAATAGTGCAACTGATTGTGTGCCCCGACGCAATGGAACTATGCTGTGTGACTACCTGCCGGGCTATGGCGGCCAGGTCTACCTCTTCTAACGCAAGCATAATTTCCCCCCGGTTGAGGCGAGATGCCTCCAGGAAGGTAGCGACGATGTTGGTCAGGTGGCGGGTCTGTTCCTCTATAATTGAGAGATTTTCCATCAGTTGAGGTACACGCGCCTTCAAACTTTCCTGGGTTGGCTCCTTGTAACGCCGGAGAATGCGAGCAACCATCTGGCTCTGCGCTAGAATGACTGTCAGCGGGGAGCGGAACTCATGGGCGGTAATAGCCAGGAATTCGTCCTTGAGCGCGTTGGCTTCCCGCATGGTGGCTTCGCTAGCACGAGCGTCGATGGCCTCTTGTTGCCAGCGAGCCTGGTCAACAGCCAGTCCTGCAAGTTGGGCAATACCCTCGATAACAGCCATGTCCCAGACTGTAAATTCATCGTGCGGCTGCCGTTGTACTTCTGTTGCACCGGAAGTCCTGGAACGGTCCAAGGCGATGAGCCCGTGCAGCCGATTATGATGCATAATTGGCGCCGCAAGGATCATCAAATGGCTGAATGGATTGGGCTGGTGGGGGCACTGTTCAGCATTAATGAGCGTGGCATGGCCCTCTATAAGTTGTGTGCGGAATCCGTGATACTGGTCCGAGGCAGGTTGAAGCCAGGCTTCTTGATCGCTAAACCATTGCTGCTCGGCCTCTGGTGAGAATCCAATAGAAAACAGTGGCGTAAATTGCTGTTGCTCCTCGTCGTAAAGTTGAACAACTCCTCGCTCGCAGTTGAGCGTGAGAAGCGTTCTTTCAAGCACGATATGCAGGATGTTCTTGATGTCAATAAGACCGGATACGGCTTCTGCCACGTGCAGCAGGGTGTCCAATGCCTGGCGGATACGCTGCTCAACGCGGATTTGTTCGGTGATATCACGAAAGGCGCTGACGACACCGATTTGCTTGCCTGTACTATCGAGCATGGGCGCAACGTTCATCTCTAAGATACGCTCAGCGCCGTCAGCCCGTACGGTGACAAAGCGCTCAGCCCGAACGCGTTCGCCGCGCAGCGCACGAGTAAGAGGAAAGTCTTCTTCAGTCATTGGTTGTCCACGCAATGTGTAGACCGGGTAACGTTGAAGAAAAGACTTCAAGAGGTTGGTGAAGTTTTTGGGAACACCCAGGAAATGCGAGGCCGCGTTATTGAGTATCAGTACCTCTCCCTGCTGATTCGTGACAGTAATACCTTCTGTCATGGCATGGAAAATGGCATCAAGTGTATTGGCCCGCTCGGTGGCTAGTTTCGCAGCCTGGTGAGCTTCGGCCAGCAGCCGAGCTTTATCAACAGCCAGCGCGCACTGTGCAGCTATATCTTGTGCGAAGGCAAACTGGCCTCTGGATGGCTGAAAATTGCTTTTGCGATAGTCGACGAAAGCCAATCCAACGCAGCGTGAGGCGGCGGGTTCGGTTTCTTGCGTGCTCTGGGAAGCTGCACCAATCATGAGCGGCACGATCATGGTATTGTGTAAACCTAACTTACGGAACCAGGTAATCTCTTCTCCTTCGGCTTGCTCCGCTGTGACGAAGAGAGGGGTTCCGATTTGGGCGGCATGGTGGCAGTTGGGAAGATGAGAGAGCACGGCCATGGTTTGTGTTGCAGGTAGGTCATCCTGTTGCGAACTGCTGCTTGCTAAATGCAACGACTCGTTTTCTAAGAGAGCAATTGAGACGCCGTCTGCATTTAAGCCCTCAAGTAGATGGTGGGTAGCGATTTCGAGTACGGCTGGTAGATCCTGGCCTGAATTGACAGCAATTGCCACCTGGTAAATAGCGCGAGCGCGCTCAATCAACTGTTCCGCGCGGCGGCGTTCTGCCTGCGCTTGTTGATACAGACGGGCGTTGTCGATGGCGATGGCTGCCTGCTGCCCGATGGCTCGTGCGAGTTGCCGCTGTTCGGGTGAAAATGTGCGTATTTGATCCGGGTCATCCAGTGTAAGCATGCCGACAGGTCGGCCTTCGCGTATCAGTGCGACGAGCAGGATCGAGCGTATAAGAAATGTCTCTGTTACAGGGCGCAAACCTGGCTCTGCGCCTAAGTCTTCTAAGAAAAGTATGCCGTCTTCGCTTATGAGGCGATGAATAATGGGATGATCAAAAGGCAGTTGGGTACGATACCAGATGTGGTCGGCGGCCTTAATAACATCACTATTTAAATGCTGGGAGGAGAGGTGATAAGTGGCAGGGTGAAAGCTGCCTCGCTCGTCCTCGAGCAACCAGGCGGAACAGCGTTCGACCTGGCATACCTCTGTGGTGCGCTTGACGAGAACCTGTAAAATGCGATCAAGATCGAGAGAGGATGCCAGTAGCTCCGCCAGTTCTCGTAGTATTTCGCTCTCGCGCAATGCAGCCACCAGGCGCTGGTGCTCCTGGGAATTTGAGAATAGAAGTTGATCGCCTGGCATACACAAGACCTCTAAACCGCGCTTACAAATAACCCCTTCAAGGTGCTTTAACTGCTTGTAATAGTATGTGGTATGAGAACCTCTGCCTTCAGATAGGTGAGGGGGTAAGCTACTCCGACAGCTGTTACAAGGTGCAACGAGTTCTAATCCAGAGAGAGGTGGCACTAGTCGTTTGGAAGGCTTTGACCATTGTCATGCGATTCCTGATTTGTGAAACTCTCTTCGTGGAAGTGTAACAGATGAGGATTTCATTCGTCAAGCTCATAAGACATTTGGGAATCTTCTCCAGAGGTTCCGTGCAGGTGAGGCCTGGCATGATATAATAGCACAACCTGATATACGTTGAGTGGAGAAATTGCGATGGCTTTGAGCGTGGGCATAGACTTTGACGAGAATAATTGGAAAATCTGTATGTTGGAGCACGGGGAAGTGCTGGAACTGCGCTCTTTTGTAAGCTCGAGTGCAGCACTTGCATATGTAGAGCGCTACTGTGTTCTTTATCCGGAGCTAACGATCGTGGCCGCAACGGCGGGATTTGAAAGCCCATTTACACCTTTACATACCCTCGGAATTCCACCCTCGGCTGGAATGCATGCGGAAAGTGAGGCTGAACAACAAGCGTTTGGGGCGAAGGCTCTTCTTATAGCCATTGGGAATATGAACTTGAATAGCTATAATGCACCTTCTGTGAAATTTCTGCCGACGGTCTCCTTACATAGAAAACTCATGCGACCGCACCTGGGAGCATCGAATAGTCTTTGCGCCACGGCTGCGCTGTTGTATGGCCTGAGGAAGCGGGAGGCTGCGTGGCCCGAGATGCGGTTTCTTTGTGTGAAGGTTGACCAGGATACGAAGAGCATACTGGTGGTAGAAGATGGCCGTATCGTCAATGGTATTAGTGATATGCCGGGGGGGATGGGTGCTCTAATTCTAATGAATGGAGTACCAGGTTATGTTAACGAGTCTTTCCCCAATGAGGAAGACGGTAGAGAGTTCAAAGCGCAAGAGCTGGAGCATCGCGGGGAAGCTAAAAATGTGGTGCATGCATCCGAGCAGGCTTTCTGGGAGGGGCTGACACAGGAGCTGGCCGGGTTGATGGCAATCCACCATTTAGAAGATGTTGTGGTGACAGGTGAAAACAAAGCAGCATTGATTGAGCGATTTGCCGACTGCTACCAGGTCTATCTTTTTCCGTATAGTGAATTAGACGTGGAGGGATATGAAAGCGCCCTGGGGGCAGCAGTAATAGCGGAGGGATTGTATTCTCCGGGTTTAACCTCGGAGGTGGTTGAGCGGTTACAAGTTCGTGAAGCGAGTATGAGCGTCGTCTCTATGAGTGGCGATCTGGATCGATAGACTGATCCTGCTCAGTGGTAACGATATGCGCGGTTGCCTGCGCTTCCGGGTTGTTGGCATTGCTAGCATCTTCTGGCTCTTCGTTCTCGTGGGAAATTGAGACCTCCACGGGCACGGCCTTTTCACCGGCGGGCGGAGGGCTTGCTATCTTGTGCACCATTACTGCCAGGTTGTCCGGCATGGGTCCAATTCCCATAGCATAGAAGGCATTGATCTCAGCTCCTACCAGCACGATTACGGCAAAATAGTAAAAGAAAAACAGGAAAATAACTACGAAACCTGCTGTCCCTGTATAGCTGCCTAAGAAGCGTGTCACGTAGAATGGGAAGAGTAAGAGATAAACCTGTACGGCTACTGCTGCTAGCAATGCTCCAAACCAGCTATTACGGAAACTGATACGCTGGTTCGGCACGACCAGGTAGATTACTTCAAACAGAACCCATGCGATAGACACTGAAGCAATAATGCCGATCGAGTCAAAAATCAAACCGCTATAAGGTACCTGGCTGATAGGAGTTGATTGCAGTACGGATTGTACCAGGGCCGGTATTGTGGAAGCAAATATCATGAGGGGTATCAGGACGACAAACACCAGGAGCATGCCAATGGCCACAATATACTGCTTTATCAGACCACGTGTAGGTGTACGATAAATAATTGCAAAATGTCCTTGCATGGTTATGAAGAGCCCTGAGCCGCCGAAGATAGCGAGGAGGATGGCGAATAGCAGCAGGACGAAAGAGTCCTTCTTGAGCGAATCCAGAGCCAGCTCGAGAAAGTTTGCTGATAATTGCTGTGGAACAATTTGTTTAAGATGGTTGATAAGGTCATTTAGTGCTGTGGGGTCCAGGCGGCCAATGGTAAGGCCAAAGATGCCTATGATGGCAATAAGGATCGGGAAGATTGCGATGATGAGATTGAATGCAAGCGCTGCTGCAAAGCTCATGACCCAGTCATTATTAAATTTAGTCACAAACTCCTGTAAGGATTTGGCTCCCTTTCCAACAACCTGTACAACTTCTGATGAGTCGAGATGTTCCGTAATTGCTGGTGCCTTTGGACGATCTGTCATACTAGTAAGCCCTCAAAGACAATTAGAGACCGGGCAAGTTGATGTACGACTTATAGTTTATAGTAAAAGCTTGAGGGGGTCAAATTTATGCTGTTTCTGTCTGTAACGACGTCGCTGGAAATCATATCTGCCGGAAGTATCTTGAAATGGGTCCTGGCAACGCTGCTTCGCAGCTACGGACTGCGTCCGTCAGCCAGGACCAACGGAAGTGTATTGGATTGAGGGGGTTACGAAAGTACCTATTTCTTGCGACGCAGGCGCAACAGCTGAACAAGGAATGCGAGCGCTGTTCCTACTACTACCTCGACGATGGTTAATATCCTGGATGAGCTTGAAGGAGATGGGCTGCGTTTCTCTCTCCGGTGATTTGTATGAACGGATTGGGGCTGCTCAAGCGCTGCGCTTGTGCCCGGCTGTGCTCGCAGTTGATCGACCTCGCTCTTGGGGAGAATTTCCTTTGGTTCTGCATTCTTGTGCGAAACTGAAGCTTCCTCATGTATAGCCTGCTCGCTTGTCGGCAGATGGCTTGTCATTGTGTGAACCATAACGACCAGGTTATCGGGAGTGGCGTGGACACCCTCGGCATAGAAGGCGTTGATCTCGGCTCCTAGCAGCAAAATTACGGCGAAATAGTAAAAGAAAAACAGGAGAATAACTGCGAAACCGGCTGTCCCTGTATAGCTACCTAAAAAGTGTGTCACGTAGAACGGGAAGAGCACGAGATAGAGTTGCACGCCCACTGCTGCTACCAGCGCTCCAAGCCAGCTGTTACGGAAACTGACATGCTGATTTGGCACGACCAGGTAGATTGCTTCAAACAAGACCCAGGTGATAAGCACTGCAACAAGTATGCCGGCGAGTCCGTAAATGAAGGCGTTGCCAGAGATCGGGTTTAAGGGAGTTGTTTTCAGGATCGAGTGTACTATTGCAGGGATTGAGGAAGCAAATATCATGAGAGGTGTCAGAACGACAAATACCAGGAGCATGCTTACTGCCATGATGTTCTGTTTGATCGGGTCTCGCGGTCGTGTATGATAGATAATATCAAAATATCCCTCGATAGTCACAAAGAGCCGTGAACCGCCGAAGAGAGCGAGGAGGATGGCGATTACTAACAGGAAGCCTGCACTCTTGTTAAGTGAATTTAGAGCCAGGGTAAGAAAATTGCTCTGTGATGATAGTTGTCCTGGAAAGAGGTGTTGGAGACTAGTTTTAAGCTCGGCTTCTGCCGAGGGACTCAGTTGGCGGAGAGCCAGCCCGGCAATGCCTAAAATAGCAATGAGGATGGGGAAGATCGCGGTTATGAGGTTAAAGGCAAGCCCTGCTGCAAAGCTCATGACCCAGTCATTATTAAATTTGGTCCAAAATTCCTGTAAGGATTTGGCCCCCTTTTGAGCGGTCTGCACGACTTCTGGAGGGCGGTGCTCTGTGTGTACCTTTGTCTGAGTTGCCATAACCTTATCCCCATGTTGTATTGCTCGATAGCATACTGTAGTAAAATCTTATGCTCTTGCCTCTGCCGGCTTGTATAATTAGAGAGGACAATGTACGCTACTCCTATATAGAATCACGTTTAAGCACGTTGCAGCGTTTCAATAGACCTGGATTGAAAAATAAGCATGAGTTCGCAACCGCCGCCTAAGCGGCAAAGCTTTGCCTCTTTAGTATGGGAGGTACTGCGCCTGGGAGCGCAGGCTCTGTGGGGAAGCCGCGCTAATCCTGTACGCCCTATGCTGGAGCGTCAACAGGCGCTGACTGTGCTGGGACTGCCGCCAAATGCTACCCGCCAGCAGATTAAACGCCGCTATCGTGTACTGGCGAAACAGCATCACCCTGACCGGGGGGGAAATCCGCGACAGATGCAGCGTATAATAGCCGCTTATGAACTGCTGATGAAAGATCAATCGCCTCAGTAGTGTGTCAGGGCAACCTGGCTCCACAATGATTGCAGAAGCGCTTGCCAGGGCGGGCTGGCGCCCCGCATTGATCACAGAAAAATGTTTCGGAATTTTGCTCAGAAGCAGCATGCTGAGTAGGTGATACAGAAGCCGGTGGTGTTTGTACTGGGGCCTGGGCATGTGAAGATTGAGGTGCCCCCTGGTTTTGCTGGTAAGTACCCTGTGAGGGGGTACTAGAAGCCTGCCCTGGCTGTGCTCCTTGAGCAGTCTGTAGTGTATCCTGCACAGTCTTTGCTGCCTTTAGGGCTGCCCCACCGATAGTGCCTGCGATTTTCAGCCCCTTGGCTATATCTTCCATGTAGCTTTGCGTGCGCTGCGTAGGAGGCAGGAAGGTCGAATCTGAAACTTTTTCGAAGAAATCTTTGCCGATCTGAATGCCATTGGCGGAGAGTTGTCCCTGTTCTTGCGAGCCATCGTCAAAGAAGAACGAAATGCTTTCTCCCTGGTAGGTGTAGCTACCCTCGCGCCGTGTTTCTGGAGCATTTGTATCAACTTGCTGTCCGCTTAAAAGCGACTTAGCAGCATGGCCGATGCGACTACGTTCTTGCACGATCAGCGTAAAGCGGCCTTTGGATAACAAGGTCAAACGATCGAGCCGGGATGTAAAGTAGTCAAGCCCGATTCCAGAGGAGTGAGAGCATTCATATTGACCGGTAATTGATTTCATCGGAAATGGTCCTTCGCAAGGCGTTGCATACGGAACGATGTTACCCACGCATTTAACTGGTGACACTGATCAAAGTGTCTTACAACTAATACGGTGTTACCCTCAAGGCGGTTGCAAAGTTGCCCTGTGCCTTGAAGTCGTGAGAGCAAAGGAGCCGGCTACCCCAAAGAGTGTTGCTTGCAAAAACATAGGACAGCTCTTACCCATTTGGTGGAGTATCTTCAGCAGAAGTTGTAGCGCTAAATGGTGTGGCCAACTTAGCAAGACGCTGGGCTTTGTCCAATTCCCGGTCGCCTTCTTCTGACCTGCCCTGCTTGAGTAAGTAACGACCGAGCATGTCGTGGGCACGGATTTTTGCTGCGACGCGATCGGTAGGTTCCAGTTCTTTGATAGCAGCAAGAAAGGCTTCTTCCGCTTGCGGGTCGTGGATATCTCTGTCCGCGAGTATGCGTCCTTTCATCATATAGGCTTCGGCCCGCCTGAGGGTGTAGCTCTTTTTGCCAGCGTCGAGAGCCAGTTGGATAGACACGAGCGCTTGTTCGCACTCGTTGTCGGCGTGTTCAACGCTGGCGAGATAACAGGCAGCGGCGGATACCAGGTTGGCCCGCTCCTTCAGGCTGTACTCGTGTATTTTGTTGTTCAATGGAGAAGGAGATGGAGGACTGGCCTCGTCTAGCGTAGGGGCCCAGGTGTCCAGTACCCGCTGGAGTCGTACGCGTGCTGCGCCGAGGTTTCCCAATGATTGTTCAATGAGCGCAATCTGGCAGTCTAAGAGAGCGGCACGCAGCGTTTCATCGATAGCACTATACAGAATACGGGCATTTTCAGCATGTTTCAGTGCGGTTTGCTTTTGTATCTGCACTTCGCCTGATTGATTGGCTCCGTTATTGCTGGAGTTGGATGCGTTATTTGCAAGCTCAAAGACAACCAGGGCCATGCCCCAGTGTGCCTCGGCGACGAAGCGGACAGGTGTGGAGTCGTTCATCATTGCAAGCGCATCCTGGTAGTGTGCGTATGCTACTTCAATCTGGCCAAGTTCCCGGGTGGCAGCAGCAAGGTGAAGCCGCAGTGCGGTAGCTTCGAGATGTTGGTCCTGTGGTATAGCCTCAGGGAGAATGGCGACAGCAGAGAGGAAGTCGCTTTGTGCCAGTTGAAACTGGCGCAGGCTGAAGTAGCACTGGCCGCGCAAAGCAACTATCCTCCAACGGAAAAAAGGTGGGATGCTGGACATGTTCAGATCCTGTAACTGCTCCAACGCTCGCCGTGGGCGATTATCTGCAAGCATTTGCGCGGCCTGCACCCTTTTTTCGTCAAGACTTTTGATTTTGCTTTCCTCGGCTCCTGTATCGCGAGACTGCTGTGCTAACAGCGTCAAGTCATCGAGCGGAAGCTTTAACTGCTCTGCCAGGTACTGCAGACTCTCTGCTGAGGGATCTATGCGATTGCGTTCAATTTGTGATATGAGACTGGTACTATATTTTTCTCCTGCCACTTCTGCCAGGGAGAGATGGAGATTCTGGCGAGCCGACCTGATCATCCCCCCCAAAGTGTTGGGAGAAACTCGTTTAGATGGACGTGGCATCGTTACATGCCAACCTTCCTAGGCATTTGTTCACTCTTTCTTTGCCGTTTAAGGCTACGTATCGATATGGCATACCCGATGAATCATCAAAAATAATGAACACTAAATATTGTAATAAACGACGCTAAGAAACAGATCAGTAATAGGTAATAGTAGAACTTGGTCCTAATACTATATAATACCCCTCAACTAGTTGTCAAAACGACCTGGCAGTATACCTGGTATGTACGGTCACTCATTCACCGGTATTTCTCACCGGGGCAAGATATGAGAGGTCGAAAGAACTACAGAGAAGACTTTCCTGAACTTTCTCACGAGGCTGGTAGCTCTTCGGTGCTTTATAGGTTACGGTCTTTTCAAAACAGCTAGAAAGGCCTTTTCAAACTCCGGTGTGAAACCTAATATCATAGTACGTTTTTCATTTGAAAAAGTTACGTTTTTTATATTTTATAACATAATTGAATAGCCGGTCTAGCTTTTTATTCCGAAGAATTGCTAAAGTTCATGCTATATCATGTTTACATATTATATATTGAAAGAGGAAGAGATGGTCACTGAGGGGCATCATCACGATTCTCGAGCAGAACTTAGAACGAATGACCGAGTTTCCTATTGACTTTCGGAATAGAACACTGTATGCTGAGAAGCAATAAGGCTAATGTAAGAGAGGAATACAGGCTAATGGCTCGTTCCGCCAAAATATCTATACAAGATGAGTTGGAATCACACGAACAGCTCTCACTTTTCGCGGCCAATAGAACGGGAGAAGCAGGTTCGCCCAAGTTAGCGACAAAACCGGCAGCACGGTCAAAGAAGCAGGCCAGTTACTCGGCGGCAGATATTCAAGTGCTCGAGGGCATTGCGGCCATACGCCATCGCCCTGGCATGTATATCGGGTCCACTTCCGCCTCGGGCTTGTGGCATCTGCTCTGGGAGGCCCTGGATAACGCTGTTGACGAGGCGGTGGCTGGTTTTGGGAAGCACATCTGGGTGAGTATCGAGCGTGATGGCTCCGTCGCGGTAAGCGACGAGGCGCGTGGTATGCCGTTTGATCCGATGTTGTACCAGGGGGACTATTTGCCGGCTGCGACCATCATCTTGACTGTTCCGCACTCGGGCGGCAAATTTGAAGAGGGGGTATATAAGACTGCTGGCGGGCTGCATGGTGTGGGAGCGACCGTGATAAATGCCCTGTCCGAAAAGTTAGAGCTGACCATCTGGAGGGACGGTCAGCAGTTCACCCAGGCATTCAGTCGCGGTGCTGCCATGCCTCATCACATTGTGGCCTGTGATCCCAAGTTGCACGGCACGCAGTTGCGCTGGCTTTACGACCGCACCATCTTTGATGCCGATGCCTATTACGCTCTCGAAGCAGTTGAGAGTCGCCTGAAGGCTGCGGCGTATCTCAACGGTGGAGTGTCGTTCCATTTAGATGCCTGGGATGATGCGAACGAGGAGCAGATAAAACGTACGTACTACTCGCGTGATGGCTTGCCGGATTATGTGCGCGATCTTGCTACGAGTACAAGTGCGCCGCTTTTTAAGCAGGTGATTGGCATTGTGAAGGGGAAGGAGAGCGTGCAGGTAGAGGTGGCGCTGCAACCGACGACTGGTTACAAGATCACCATGTATAGTTATGCAAATGCTGTCAGAACCAGGGATGGTGGTGTGCATGAAACAGGTTTCAAGGCAGCGCTCACCAAGGTTGTGAATGACTACGCTTTGAAGTGGAGCATTATCAAGAGCCGTGAGAAAGATAGTTTTAAGCCGGAGGTGATTCAGCAGGGGCTGAATGTGGTCATCTCGGTGAAGCTGACCGACCCGCAGTTCCAGGGACAGACCAAGGATCGCCTGAATAATGCGCCGGTCGAAGGCATCGTGCGCTCGGTCGTGGATGAAGGCCTGAAAGAGTGGTTTGAGCGCAATACTATCGCCGGAAAAGAATGGCTCAAGAAGATTTTGCAGATGCAGAAGGCCAGGAACGAAGCCCAGCTTGTGGAGGAACTGGCGCGAGCGGGTAACAAGAAAAACGGCGAATTGATTGATACCACGCTCTCAAGAAAGTTTTTGCGCTGTAATAGCTCCGACCCGGCTCGCTCGGAACTGTTTATTGTGGAGGGCGACTCTGCCGGGGGCAGCGCCGGTCAAGGCCGCTTCTCAGAGTTTCAGGCGGTGCTCAAGCTCAAAGGGAAACCGCTGAATGTCGCTAAAGCTGAGTTGAAACGTATCGTCGAGAATGAAGAGATACGCACGATAATCAATGTGCTGGGTACCGGTACCCGCGATTCCTTTGATATCGGTCGCCTGAAGTTCCATCGAATCATCATTGCCACAGATGCCGATGTGGATGGGTTGCACATCCAGTGCCTGTTGCTCACACTGTTTCACCAGGAATTTAGCGATTTGATCGAACGAGGACATGTCTTTATTGCGTGTCCACCGCTCTATGCGGTCAAGTACAAGGGCAAAGTGACGTGGCTGCTGGATGACGAGGCGCGCACCCAGTTTGTTAAGACACGCGCTGATGCCCAGGGCCTGGAGTTCAAGCGTTTCAAAGGCCTGGGTGAAATGAATCCCAAAGAACTGCGTGATACCATGTTCGATCCTGCCCGGCGCACGCTCAAACGTGTCACGATGGAGGATGGCGTGCTGGCCGCGCGGCTGGTTGCAGAGCTGATGGAAGACGAGAATGCGGAGGCTCGCCGTAACTTCCTCGCCGAACATGCCCGCAAAATTAAGGAACTGGATGTGTAGCAGCTATGGCACGTACCACAGAAAACAACAGTGAAATAGGTATTATCCGCGAGGAAGATTTTTCGGTCGTCATGTCACAGGCCTTTGCGACCTACGGTCTCTCGGTGGTAACGGACCGGGCGCTGCCCGACGCTCGTGATGGTCTGAAGCCTGTGCAGCGCCGTATTCTCGCCGGGATGCGCGAGGCGCGTTTTCTCTCCAGCCGTCCAACGGTGAAAAGCGCAGAGGTGGTCGGACTGATCCTGGGAAACTACCATCCACATGGAGATACCTCTGTCTATGATGCGGCGGTACGCCTGGCACAACCTTTTACTTTGCGCTACCCGTTGATCGAGGGACAGGGCAACATGGGAAGCGAGGATGGCGATGCTCCCGCTGCCTACCGCTATACAGAGATGCGGCTTTCACCTTTAGCCGAAGCGCTGATGGAAGACATGGAGCGCGATACTGTGCCCTTGCACCCGACGTACAAGCAGGACCCCAGGGTGCTCGAGCCTGATTATCTGCCGGGGCGTATACCTCCAGCCGTCAATCCATCGAGCGGCATTGCAGTTGGTCTGTCTACCAATATTCCGCCACACAATCTGACCGAGGTTTTACGCGCCTGCATCGCATTGCTTGATCGTCCGGCGATGAGTGTTGAACAGTTGATGACCTATATCCAGGGACCTGATTTTTGCCTGGGTGGTCGAATCATGGGCATTGATGGCATCAAGGATTACCTGACGACGGGCAAAGGGAGAATAATGGTGCGGGCCGAGGTGCGCCTCGAGGAGACACCGCGCAGTCGCTTGCTGATCGTGACACAATTGCCACCAATTGGCCGGGATAAAGTCAAGGCTTCTATCGTCAAGGCCATCAACGCTCGCAAGTTAGAGGGGCTGATGCCCGACCTGCGTGACGAGAGCGACACTGAGAAGGGTACGCGTATCGTGCTGGAACTGCGTAGGGATGCCGATGCCGCGCAGGTGCTCTCGCAACTCTTCAGCGAAACAGATTTACAGGTATCGCTTTCCTTTCAGATGGTGTATCTCTTCGGAGAGCCGATGCAGGCGGCTCGTCAACCCAAACAGGTGGGCATGAGCGAGTTGCTCAACTATTGGAACGCTCACCAGGTTGATGTCTTAACACGCCGTGCGCAGTTTGACCTGCGCAAAGCGCAGGAGCGCCTGCATATTGTCGAGGGGTTGATAGTAGGCGCTGCGAATGCTGAGCGTATCGTCAGGATTTTCCAGCAGGCGGAGGACCGGGCCCAGGCGCGTAAGAAGATCGAGGCGACGTATAAGCTCACGCCTATCCAATCGGATGTGATCGCCTCCATGACGCTGGCGCAGGTGACGCGACTGGATGCGAGCAAGTACGCCAAGGAAAAAGAGGAGCTGGTGACGCGGATTGCCGAGTTAGAGCGACTACTTGGAGACCGCAAGGAGCTGGTGGCGCTGCTGAAGAAGGAGATGCAGCAGCTTATCAAGCAATTTGGCGATGAGCGGCGCACCATCATCGAGGTAGAGGGGCAGGCTCATGCTGCCGTTACGGAGGTGGCTCACCTGCACGAGCGCGAGCCATTAGCGATTGCTTTCACACGAAGTGGAGCGCTCAAGGCATTGCAGGCGGATACTTTCACAGCCAAGGGGAAGAGTGTCTATACGCCCGTGCGCGGAGATGAACAATTGCGCCAGGTTGTTGCTGCCACCTCACAGGATTATGTGTTGTGCGTGTGCTCGACGGGCCGGGTCTTCCAGGTTGCGGCGCATCGTATACCGCAGGGCACGCGTTCAGCAAAGGGAGAGCCGGTGCGTAAGTTGTTAGAACTTGCCCCTGGTGAAGAAGTGGTAACTGTGCTGCCCGTTGAGACATACGCTGAAGATCGCTACCTCGTCACCTGGAGTCTGCTGGGGAAAGTAAAGAAGTCGCCGCTAAGTGAGTATAAGACGGCAGATGTAGACGGCTTGCAGGACATGAAGCTGGCCGAGGGTGATGCGGTCGTGACGGCGCTCATTTCACGCGGGCAGGGTGAATACTTTGTGACGACGGACAACGCGCAAACGCTGCGTTTCAGCGATGAGGGATTGCGGGCTCAGGGGCGTGCCGGTCAGGGCGTAGCCGCAATGGCTTTGGGCGGTGGGGCAAAGGTGGTGAGCGCTGTGTATCTTGATGGTGAAGAGCAGAACACGATGGACAATCCTTTGAGCCTCTTTGTGGTGACAGAGAGTGGTTTGGCTAAGAAAGTGCCGCTGAGCCAGTACCCGCAGAAAGGTCGTGCTACGGCCGGGGTGATTACGACGGAACTGGTGGACAGGGACAGGGTGCTTGCGGCACTGATTGTTCACGAGCACGACCATTTGCTGTTGATCTGGAATGGCGACGGTAATGGTGAGCAGGCGGCGGCGGTGAAGGCGTCGGAGTTGAAGACGTTTATGCGGGCGAGGAGGGGTGAGCCGGTGGTGAATGGGAGGATGGTGGGGGTAGTAAAGATAGGGGTGGTTTAAGATCGCGCTCTTGCGTTGCGCATACAAGCTATGATATCCTAAAAGACATAGTTGTGATGGATCGGGGAGCACCACTCACCCTCTGGACTCGGAGCCTGGGGGTTCCGGTGACCTTCCCGAGTGAGAGGTGAGGATACGTCTTGAGGATGCCTAGCCCGGATGAGAGCACGGAGCGCTTACTCCTGGCCGTGCAGGAAACCAACGATGGTTTATGGGACTGGAATCTCGTCACCAATGAGGTCTATCTCTCACCACGCTGGAAGGAGATGCTTGGCTTTACCCCTGCCGAGATTCCCAACAGCTATGACGGGTGGCGCGAGCGTATCCACCCCGAGGACCTGCCAGCTGTGCTGGCCACCCTGCAGCACCACCTCGATGGGCACACACCTTTCTACCAGGTCGAGTACCGGCTGCGTCACAAAGATGGCAGCTACCGCTGGTTTTTCTCACACGGCGGCTCGCTGCGGGATGCCAGTGGCGCTCCTCTGCGTGCCTTTGGCTGGCATACGGACATCACCGAGCGCAAGCAGGCAGAAGCGCAGCGCCTGCGCTGGATGGCTTTACGTGCTGAAGTTAGCCAGGCATTGACCGAACGAAGTTCCTTACCCACCATGGTACAGCGCTGCTGCCAGGCGCTTGAGGATCGCTTGCAGGCGGAGTGGGCCCTCATCTGGCTCGTGGATCAGGCGGAGAATGCGCTGGACCTGTGGGTCAGTAGCGCACACGATCCTGCGCTCCTCGAAGAGCAGCGCCGCGATCCAGCCGTCACTTTCACCCTGGGGCGCATCGCCTGGCAGCGCCAGCCCTATCTCACCAATGATGTACCCAACGATCCATACCTGGGCACCACCGACTGGGTCAGGCATGAGCGGCTCACCGCCTTCGCAGGCTATCCCCTCCTGGTGGAGGAGCGTGTCTTCGGGGTCATGGCGCTGCTCTCCCGCGAACGCTTCACTACAGAGACGCTCGAGTTGCTGGCGTTGTTGGCGGACGCCATCGCCCTGGGCATTGGGCGTAAGCGAGCGGAGGAGACCCTGGAGGAGCGCGTGCAGCAACGGACACGCGAACTCGAGCTGCTGCTGGAGATCTCCCACGCCGCACCTTCCACCCGCAACCTGCCCGCCTTGCTCAACAGCCTGCTCGAGCAACTCAAAACCGTTGTGGACTACAGCGGAGCGGCCTTGTACTGGGTCCAGGACGACCAACTCACCTTACTGGCCCAACAGCAACCCCTTACAGCCGCGCAAAACAACCAGATCTATCAGCTCGTAGTGCAAGAGGCTCTATCAGCAGCACCCAGCCAGCTGCGCGAGCCGGTGATTGTGGACGACCTGCGCACGGATGCCCGTTTCATCCAGGCGCATCTGCGCGTCCTGGAGCACGTGCCAGCCGACGCGTGGCAGTTCCGTTCCTGGATGCTCGTCCCCTTGCTCGTGCAGGAGCAGATGCTGGCGGTTCTCACCCTGAACCATAGCCAGCCGCACGCCTACACTCCCCAGCATGCCCGTTTTGCCTTTGCCCTGGCTACGCAGGCTACCTTCTTCGCGCTGGAATATCCCCGCCTCGTCACCCAGGCCCACACCTACGCCTCGTTCCTGGAGCGCATCCGCTTAGCACGCGAGTTGCACGAGGCAGTAACTGGCGATCTGCGCAACATCCGGACCTATGCACAGCATATCAGTGAGGCGCTGGTCAGCGATCCTACCGCGGCTATGCCTGCGCTGCGAACCATGCTGCTCTTCGCCGAGTTTGGGCTGGCCGATTTACACGCGCTGGAGGTAGAACTGTGGCCTGAGCTGCTGGAAAGCGAGGGGCTGGTCGCCGTCTTGAAGCGACACCTGGCGGCGGTACGCCTGCGACGTCACGTGCCGGTGGACGAGCAGTTGGGGACCGAACCCGGGTTGCCGGTCAAGAGCAAGTATGTCCTGTATCGCATCGCCCAGCAAGTACTGTACCAGGTCACCAGTCATACCATTGCCAGCGCCATCACGCTGCGCTTGGAGCAGGAGGAGCAGACGGTGGTACTGGAGGTACGTGCCGAGGGCATGGGCTTTGACGTGAATGACTGGTGGTACAGGCAACCGGGATTGCAGACCATCCGCAAGTACGCGGAGCAGCTCGACGCCCAACTCTTCTTCGGCAGGGACCCCGGGCATGGAACAGCTCTCAGCGTGCGCGTTCCCCTCCCTGGTGAATCGACCCCCTCTGCTCGCTAGCTTGTCTTCTCGCAGTCTACCGCGTGCTGGAACTCGGCGACAATGAGACCGGGGCGCCGAGCCTCATATAGCGTATGGACAGCGGGCCATGAACATGCTACACTTGAAAAGGACAGTAGCGCCTGAGCCGAAGGGATAATGACTGCATGGTTGAGACCAAAACATCCGTTCGCGCCACCGCGCACTCTGGGTACTGGTGACAGGTGGTGAGAACCTTGAATGGATGGTACATACGATCGCTCTGGAAGAGCGCTCTCCTCATCCTTACGCTCGCTGGCTTATTCGCCAGCTATCTGCTCTTCAAACCTGGTGGGTCTTCACCTCATTTAGTGAGATTTGTTGACAATATAATCCAGGGTCTTCTCGAAGGTGTTGGCTTGCTACTTACGCTACCGCTCTTCTTGCACGGTACCGGTCGCACAAGGCAGAGGAATGTCTCCTTCGCAGAGCGAGTCGCTCGAGCCAGTGTTGGTCAGCAGTGGGTGCCACTCCTGCTCGGCCTGGGGATACTGAGCTACATAATTGGGCAAGCTATCTGGACGTACAATGAGGACATCGTGCATCTGCCGGTGCTCTTTCCTTCCTGGGCCGACGCCGGCTATCTGGGTTCCTATCCTTTTATTTTGCTGGCTCTGCTGCTGCTGCCTACGCAACCACTCCCTGCTAGCACACGCACGCGCATCGCACTAGGCAGCCTGGCGATCATGGTGGCGGTGGCGACGTTTAGCTGGTATATCATCCTCGGTCCGACCATCCTGCAAGGAGCTGATACGGTACTGGGCCAGGTCATCGGCACTGCCTATCCCCTGGCGACACTGGTACTGATCTTCTGTCTGCTGCTGCTGGTTATCCACTCCCATGACCGTGCCATCCGGCCAGTGGCGCTCATCCTCGGGCTTGCATTCATCATTATCGTGCTCACAGACAGCATCTATGACTACCAGGAACTGCACAATATGTATGCCACGGGAACGCTGCTGGACGTGGGATGGCCTCTAGGCTATATGCTGGTCGGTCTGGGTGCGCGGGCCTTGCGCGTAATAAGGGCCTCCAGGCCCCTGCCAGCGGGTGCTTCCGAGGAGGGACCCGTTCAGCCGGTACCTGCATGGCCGTTTTGGCAATCCCTATTGCCTTTCCTGGTCCTCCCCACCCTCATAACCCTCCTGGGGTACACGATAGCTTCCGATACTCTGAACCCTTTGCAGGGAGGGGTCTTTCTGGGAACAGCGGCATTCATGGGACTGCTGATACTACGGCAGATCTTTGTCATCCGCGAGACAATCGGCCAGAACCACAAACTGTGGGAGATGCACGAGCGGGTAACGAAAGCAGAACTCGCGCGCGAAAGGGCAGAACGCATCAGGGTCGAGCGCATTCTGGCGCTTAACGATGCGCTCGCTGCAAGCCAGCAAGCCATGCCCCATGCACGTATCCTGGCGTTCGGCCATTATCAGATTCGAGATAGCGAGGGAATCTACTATAATGTCTACCACCGTGAGGCTGGAGAACACCAGGCTTTCGAGTGCGAGTGCCCTCAGTACCAGCAGCAAGCGATCTGCTCTCATTCTCTGGCTGCCGCAGCACTGCATAGCGTTTCGGGTTCCCCGCAGCACTGATCGCCCTCACTCTTCTGGAGATGGGGGAGTTGAGAGCTGTAGGAGTTCCTCTTCTACCTGCCACAAAGCATGTTGTTCTGCGACATCGTAGCTTAGAGGGCGCCGGTCAATAGCCGCCTTTTTCAATAGCCCCAGAATGCGCTGTTGGATAGAAGAGAAGTACGACTGCTGCACCTGGAACGAGGGCATAGGCTGGAGTTCAATGCGCCCTGATTCGTAGAAATCCTCCGGATGAAAGGCCAACACGAGCAGCAGTGCATAGCTCTGGATGAGATCAAGCAGGGCAGGCTTGCGAAAATAGCCGGGCCGGGTGCTGACAACGAGGAGGCATCCCGCTACGCGGCCCACGTACATGATGGGGGTTGCAACTGCGCTCATGGCATGTTCTGGCAAATGATCCGGGAGCCGGTGCTCTTTGTTGGTATTCACAATGGTGTACTGACGGCCTATCGAAGTGACGAATCCGGCCAGCGACTCCGCGCCAAGGAACCTGCCCCGTTGTTCCACCTGTTCGGTCCACGGGGGAGTTCCAAGGGCTAAACGCTCACGGAGGCAACGAACGGTGTACCCATAAGCTGGGGCCATGCATTGCTCGATACTAAGTTGCAGGCCAAGGCGATCGGGGTCGAGCCGCTTGAGTGCATCGTGCAAGACTGCAGAGCAGATGGACCAGAAACGCCGCTCATAGGAAGTGGTACAAAGGAGATGCAGGACGCGGTTATAGAGCGTGACCGGGATGCTCTCAGGTGATGCGCCGGCAGGCGAAAACTCATCGAAGGCCTGGGCGATCAAAGGAAGAAGCCTTGCACGATATTGAGGAACGACTTCGAGCAAACGTTGCAGGTTCTGCTGATGCGGGGTTGCATCGCCACGCACCCAACGTACC
>WNFA01000261.1_pt1 | contig 56970 bp, 46 predicted proteins | sample 5400481 | NCBI WGS metagenome assembly WNFA01 (sample SAMN13153340, study PRJNA577476) | soil metagenome | isolation source: 120 cm saprolite under Douglas fir tree site 2 hole 1 replicate 2 | place: USA:California | collected 2015-04-18 | reverse complement strand
GCGTGATGTTGTACTCCACCTGGATGATCTGCTGGCTGGAAACTGAAACGTTGGTGCTGTAGGTCAGGGTGAGATTGCTGGCCACTTGCTGCTCGACGGTGACCTGCGGTCCTCGAACCACGTTGGTTTCGCTGGCCAGTCCCTGAGGATCGATCTTGACGCGGCTCGCTCCGAACAGACGTTGCAGGCGGCTGTTGACAGTGCTATTGAGAGCCTGATTGATTAGGAGGTTGGAGGCTTCTCCGCCAAATCCAAAGGACCCGCCCGATCCCGCGGCAGCCGACTCTTCCCGCGTGCGACCGAGAGCCAACAGGGCAATGACGTCGGCTTCGGGAAGCTGAGGCTCGGACTGCCAGGTAACTTTCAAGCCGTTGGCAACGCTGGCATCTCCGCGGAATTGCACCGTGATGTCGTAATCGCGTACTCGCGTGGTTGCCTGGAGATCGATGATCGGCTGAGTCTTGGCCGGATTGGCGAAGGTAACATCGCCGCGTTCGAGGCGGTACTTGTTCCCGTTGAAAGAGATATCTCCTTCCAGAACCTCCACCCTTCCGAGAATCGCCGGACGATCGGCGGTGCCGCGCACCCTGAGATCTGCATTGCCGGAGAGCCTGGCGATGGCCGTTTGCATCTCCAGTTCAGGAGTCGTCACCACGTGAACATCGAGCTTGAGGTGGCTCTGCAGACTATCGTTCTGCGTCAGGACGGTCGCCTGTCTGCTCTTTTCGATATAGGCTCCGAAGTCAAATCCTGGCGTGACGGCGAGCTTGGTGACCACGACATCCCCGCTGAGTAGAGCAGAAGTCGTGTTGCCGGTCAGGCGGAGATCCGCGTTCGCGGTCGAACTTACTCCTGGGGGATAACGGAGGCGAACACCGCGCGCAGTGGCGCCGAAATCGAGGAGGAGCACGCCGCTGTGATAGATCGCGGCACCGGTCAGGGCCACGGTGCCTCCACCGGTGGTGCCGCTGAGGCTCTCGATCTGGATGCGGTTGCTGTCGAACAGCAGAACGCCGTTCAGGTCGCTAAGGCCGCTGGGAAAATCATTGTGACTGACGTAAGTATTATTCACTTCCAGACGTCCTTGGAGCACGGGCTGCGAGAGGGTACCGCCGGCGTTGAGGTTTACGCCCAGATTGCCGCGTGCCAGGATTTTGGGATTGAGCGACTTCCAAAGCATCATATTGACCGAGCCGTCCAGACGGACGTCTAGTTCTTGAGCACCTGCCAAATGCGCCCGGCCGTGAGCGGTGAAATCAGTTCCACTTCCTGCAAGGTGGAGATTTTCGACCAGCAGCACTTGATTCGCGACCTCGAAGCGAATGGGACCGACACTTTGTATCGGCTGGTGCGCGACCTCCACGCTGAAAGACTGGAGTTCGGCGACCGCCTTTAAATCGCGTGGAGTGCGCAGGGGACCGCGAACGTGGAGCGTACCTTCCAGAAGAGAGTGTCCCGTGACCTTTTCCGGCAGGTAAATGCGAAGCAGCGAATCGGCATCCAGATGATGGAAGACCAGGTTCAGATCGGCAGGAAAGTCGTGCTCCAGTCCGATGCTTCCCTGAATGGTCAAGTCAGCCTTCTCAAAGTCCGAGTGTGCATTGAGATCGAGCAGCCGTCCATGCGTGACAGCGTCAACGTAGAAATCTCCGGCGCGCTCCTTGTCCAGCGCGAGGTCCTTGAGATGAATGTGCGCTTCAATCGAAGGCTGCTCGGGAGTGCCGCTGGCTCGCACCGTGAAATCGGCGACGCCATCCGCCGTGAATCGGTTGCCCTGCAAGCGCGGGAAGCGGGCGAGATTGAGGTTACGTCCGGAAAGATTCAGGCGAAATTGAGTGTTCGACCTGCCGACGTTCGGCCTGCCAATGTTCGACCTACCAACGTTCGTCATGCTGACAGCGGCGCTCCCGGAGAGTGGAGCATCGTAGGCACTGGCATCGATGTTATTGAACTGAAGCTCGCCATCGGCGAGGCGGAGATCGCTCTTCAACAAAGGCACGGCCACTCCATAGGCCATTCCATTGTGAATCTCGAGGTGACCATCCCCGTGAGGATTGGCGCGCGTACCCGAAATGGTGGCGGACATATCCAGAGTGCCAGCAAAGGGACGAGCAACTCCGGCTAATTGCGCGAGCTCCGCGACGTCGGCGTTGCGGGCGTCAAAGTGCAAAGTAAAAGGAGCGCTCTCCGGAAGTCTACCGTCCGTCAGCGTGGCGCTGGCGTCGAAGCGCGCCGTGGTGTGGCCATGAATGAACGATCCATTGTGCGCGGCGAAATGATTGCTGGAGTATTGGACGGCGGTAGAGAGTGCATCCCAGTGAACAGCTCGAGCGGCGACACGTTCGGTCGCCGGGATGACAGTGTCGAAGTCGTAGACTTCGAGATTTCCGCTGACGGAAAGCGCGGAGAGTTTGCCGCTGGCGTTGCCAGTAAAGCTTGCCCAGCCGTGGACGGCGAAGGGCAAATACGGTGATCCGTAGACCCCTTCGAGCAGGGGCGCCCATTCCCTCAGGTTATGGCTGGTGAATGAGAATCGCAGCGCTGAGGTCGCGGCTGGATTGCCTGCAGCCGTGATTTCAGAGGCTGGCGTTGTCAGATGAAGTTCGGTCACGTCTAATTCGTCGCGCGAGCCGCGATAGATGCCCTCAATCTTGCCGTGCACAGGGATCTCGCCCGGGGTCGGCTTTAGCGGCGGGGCGACGCTGAGGCTCAGGCGAGTACCGGCGTCCCGGATCGAGCCCACCCAGAGCATGTCAACATTGCCGCTGGCGCGTCCGGAGAGGGCAAGACGATCCAGCGGGAGCCTTTTTGAGCTCAGCACTTGCAGGCCGGGGAGCAGCGGGAAGCCGGCCAATTGCAGGCGCACCGAGCCCCGCTGAAGACTTTCCGGCGGGATTCGTCCGATTACATGGCGCCGCTTTGGGACCGGCGAGGGTTCGAGTGAACTCTGCCAGTTCGTCACATCGGCATCGCCCAGCAGGTCGCCACCGAGCAGGTTCGCCTTGATCGAGAAAACATGAAAGCGGCTCGGGATGACCGAAAACCCTGCGGTAATACGGCCGTTCCGCATCGACACCTTCCCGTTCGACCAGTCGATGTCTTTGGCTTGCACGGTTCCCTGGGTAGAAAAATCCTTCAGGTTCCAAAAACCTTTGCCCTCGAACTGGACTGTTCCTTTGCGAACTTGCGACTGCTCTGCCAGCGAAGCGAGTTCGCCGAGATCCGCGACCCCGTGATAATCACCGCTCAGCTGGGGATTGTGAAAGTCCAGCAGGTGGCCTGCGAAGTGAATTTCAGATTTACCGGAAGACATGGTCAAATTGCTGATGTCGGCTCGCCCGCGGCTGAGAACCAACGAGGTATCGCCCCGCCATGAAAACGAGGGATACTGCTTAAACCGCGTGGCCACGCTTCCTGCGAGGAGATGGGCTTCATATTGCCGCCGGAGCAAGGAGTAATTCAAAATCAGCGCCACGTCGCGGGCGTCAAAATCAAACGGCATTTTCTTGTCTTCCCAGAGGACCTCTCCACGTTGCACCTCGATGTGCGAAACCGAAAATGAGATGAGTTCTTCCACGGGCCCCTGGCCGGGAGAAAAGCTCACCGGCGGTGCGGGGATATCGGTGGCGCCATTGGGATAGACAATAATGTGGGTGACAGGATGCTCGAGCACCAGAGAATGCAATCCGATCGTGGTGCTGAGGAGCGAAATGATTTTCATTTCCGCCTGCACGCGGTCGACCCGGAAAAATGGGATCTGATCCGAAGCTTCGCGACCGTGGATGGTGAGGTTGCGAGCATCCACGCGCAGGCGGAAAGGGATGGTGTGAAATTCGCCGAGTTCGACGCGGCCGCCCGTAACTTTCTCCACCGAGGCGATGACTCGGCGGCGAACTAACTGCTGAAAGGAATTCGTAGTGGTGTACCAGCCGAGCGCAGCAAATGCAATCAGGCAGAACGCGCAAAACGACAGAAAGAGTTTCCACAGAATGCGCCGGCGCTCAGGAGGAGGAGGCTCGCTCGATTGGCCGGTCGATTGATCGATCGATTGGTCGGTCGAATGCTCGGTCGATGGATCGGTCAAGGGTTTCGCTCTCCGGCGCTGGATTCAGGCGTCAAGATACGGCTCCCAGAGCGCAGATTCGCCAGCCACACCGAGAGCAATTCGTTCATTTTCCGCTCGGCCAGCAAATCCTTGATTTGGCCAAAGACTTCGGTCAACGGGGTTGCGGGGCTGCCGGCCCGCTTCATGTCCGGCAGCAACTGATCGTGGTAGTAGGTTTCCACCGCCTGTTGATCGATCTGGATCGAGGGCTGCAGATGGTCTTCAACGAGCTTCATGAGCTGGATCTGATCGCCCACGCTCTTCTCCAGCGACTTTTGCGTGAGCCCATAACGTTGCAGGGTGGCGCGCCATCTCTCGTCGGTCGTACACTCTGGATGGAGCTTGCGAAGTTCGGCAACGCGGGCAGCGACCAGTTCGGCGGGAGCGGGTTGAGATGGCCGAACCTGTTCCCGCAACAATTGCTGATCGATCAGGCGATCGAGGGCTGCATTGCTCTCGGCCGAGGTGAATGAGTCCGGATCGCGGACGTTGGAAAAGGCCTCGATGGACACTTCCTGCTCCCAATCGCTCTGTAAAACCACGTGGCCGTTAACGCTGGTGACTACACGATCGACAATCTGACCGCCTACCGACGAGAGCGCGAGCGCAATGATTAGAGCCGTCACCAAAGCGCCATGTCTCCCGATTTTGACGCTTGCTGGTGGAGAGCCCGGCGTCCGCGCCCGGCTTGACCCTTCGACTCCGCTCAGGGCAGGCTTGCGATGACGCCCGTCGCTCCACCAGATTCCGAGTTTGATCAGTCGGAGTTTCATCAGAAAGACTGCCCGACGCTGAACGAGAAGTTAAAATGGCCGGCGCGTTGGAAACCAAACACCAGGTTTTTGGTCACCGGATCAGTCGTGAAACTGGGAAAAACCGGCGGATTCAAATTGTATCCGAAGTCAAAGCGCAATGGTCCGATCGGCGTCTGATAGCGCACTCCAACGCCAAGCGCGTGCGAAGCGTAGTTGTAGTTGCATTGCGACAATTTCCCTGGCGACGGCGGCTGAAAGCAGATCTGTTGGTTGGGTTGGTGAAAGCGTCCGAGGCTGGGGAGCATTTCCTGCGGCCGCGCAAACACATTGCCCATATCGTGAAAAATCGTAAAGCCGATGTTGTCCAGAAGGTAAGGGACGGTGACGTTGGGGAAACGCATCTCCAGACTGTTGAGGAACACGGCGCTCCCACCGACGGGAAATCCGGTGGTCGGGTCGCGTGGTCCTGCCTGATTTAACCCAAATCCGCGGTGAGAGTTGCCCCCGCCGCTGTAGAAACGTTCCGGCAGCGGAATTAGCGTTCCACCGGCATGCAGGAATTGGGTCGGATCTTGCGCTGGATCCAGTATCCCCGTGCTGCCAAAGGGGTTCTCAATCCCGACACTGGTGGACCGGGCGAAAACGAATCCTTGTCTCGTGCTGCGATTTCGAAAAAACGTGTGATAGGTAGAGTTCTTGACGAGCAACCGGCTGAAGTCGGCCTCGGAGCCAAAATAACTGGAGGCCACGCCGCCTTCGATAGTGGAGTAGTTGCCGCGCGCGCTTTCCAGATCGCTATCGCGCCGGTTGCGCACATAGAGAAAATTAGGAGTTCCTACACGGGTGGGCTTCGAGAGAAGCGGAATGAGGTTGTCGGTGACCTGAACGCTGGTCGCCTGTACGCGGCGGTAACTGAAACGGTAGGCGAACGTCGTTAGTTCGCGGCCCGTTGTCGCGTCTCGTTTCAGCGCTTGCGTGACTTGCAAAGTGCCCTCCAGACGTTTGGAGGTAAAGGTGGATACGTCCACGGTGTTGTCGTAAAGCGTAGTGGCAGTGAAACGAAGGTCTTCCCGGTTGAGCAGTTTGGGGATGTCGTAACTGATGAGGCCTCTCTGCTGCAGGCGGCCGACGTTGGTCTTCATAGTGAGGGTTTGGTGGCGGCCGCCCATATTGATGCGGCTGACGCCGAACGACACTCTAGGACTCACGCCGGTCTGCCCGAGTGGCTGGTTGGTCCCGAACGAGGGCTGTCCGGTCTGGAATTCGATGCCAACGCCGTAATCGAAAGTGTAGCGATCCGCTTCTCGCGCCGTGACGAGCACGTTCTTGCGCGACTCGGTGCCCTCGGGGTTCTGGATGGCCGTGTCCACCTGCTTAAAAAGGCCGAGATCGTACAGGCGGCGCTGGCTCTCCAGCATGTCTTTCTGGCTCAGAGGCCCGCCCGGTTGCACCCGCACTTCCCGGCGTGCAACTCCGAAGCGGGTGTAGTGCAGCCCATCCAGAAAAAGCTGATCGACAAAAAACTGCTCGCCTTCATGAATCGTGAAGGTCACTCCGACGCGCGGCAGGTTATCCGTTGACGGAACAGGAACATAGGCGACGTCGACGGTGGCATTGGGGAAGCCACTATCGAAATATTTTTCCAGAATCGTGTCGCGGTCATCCGCCAGACCCGATTCGTCAAAACCCTGTCCTTCGGCAGTGGGAATTTCGGGAAGCTGTTCTTGCGGAAGCGTGTAACTGCCCTCGATGCGGACCCATGCCACGCGTGTCTGCAGGCCCTCTTTGATCACGATCTCGATGGCAAGTTGCGAGGGATCACCCTGGTACTTTTCAACCAGTTTGCTGGTGACTTCGGCCTGTCGAAAACCACTCGACCGATAGAGAGCCTGGATACTCCGCACATCCTCTTCGAGGAACACTTCGCTGTAGCGCCCGTGACTGAACAGGCGGCCCGCGGAGTGATTCTGCATGCGCGAGCGAATCAGATCGTCGGGAAAATATCGATTGCCGGAAATACGAATGGCAGTGAGTTTGTGGCGGGCCCCGGGATTGACGGTATAAACCACCTGCAGGCTCTTGCCATCAGGCGCGGTGTTCTGGCTTACGCTGACGGTGGCCTCGAAGTAACCAAGGGTCTGAAGATGGTTCGTGATGTTGCGCCGTCCTTCGTTGAGTAGATCATCGTCAACCGCGCCTTCTTCATAAATTGGCACCAGCTTCCGCAGTACACGCTGGCTGAGTTTGAAGCCCTCAGCAGCCATTTGCACCGCCAGACCGCGCTCCACTTTGAAGACATAGTCCACAGTGTTGAGCTCGGAATGGTAGGTACGGTTGGCCACCGAGACTTGGGCGAGCAGACGATCCTGCTTTTGATAGCGAGCGCGAATTCGCTGCAAAGCCCTTGTAATGCGGCTCGATATGACCGGATCGCCGGTATGCAGCTTGGCGATCTCTCTGATCTCTTCGATGGAATAGCCGGCATCACCTTCCAGCCTGATCTCTCCGACTACGGCACGCGGCCCGGTGACGACATGGAAGGTCATGTTGACCTGGTGTTGCTGCTGGTCGCGATCTTCGGAGATCGTCACCCTGGATTGGTGGAATCCATTCTCTTCCAACACTCGTTGGACACCCGCCAGAGCGCGGTCGATTTTCTCCCGCGCGTAGAGTTCGCCGAGTTGTAAGCGGGTGGCGCTTGTCAGTTGGTTCGCTGACGGATTGGTGGAAACGCCTTCAATGGTCAGCATGCCCACGAAAAAATTGGCGGTCGTCAAAAAGCGCAGGCTGACGCCGGCGGTTTCGGTGCGATCCGCTTCGGCCTGAATATCGGCGAACCGTCCGGTGGCAAAAAGAGCCTGCATCGCGTCGTGCAGGGCTTCGCGGGTGAGAGGTTCGCCGATCTTGAGCGGCGTGGCCGACAGCAGCGTAGCCGCCTCTTCCGGCGGCACGCCCGGCAATTCGATCCGATCAATCGTCAAGCCGAGGTACGGCGTGATGGTGCCGAACTTGGTTTCAGAACTTGCTCCCGACGTGTTTCCGACCTGGGAGGGCGATTCCGGAGGTTGCTGCGGGAGGGTGGGTGCGCTCTGCGCCCAACTTGCTCCGTAGGACAGCACCAACAAAAGGATCAACACAAATCGGACGCCGCTCACAGCGAACCCGAAGTTGCTGTGACCGCGGGAAGCTGCCGAGCGGCGCTCGGCTTGGACGGGCGAGGGCGCCCGTCCCCACACGAGCAAGGCCTCCCGACATTCACGCTGCTTAACCATGAAACGCTTCGGGTTCGATGACTCGCAAAACGCCACGCGTTGCTCGCAAAGAGAAAGTTGACGACCGCGCACCTATAATACTGGTTTGAAAGCTTGGGAAAGGTAATCGCTAAGGTTATTGCCTTGGAAATGCACATGAACGACCGATACTCGCGGCAGGTGTTGTTTAAGGAGATCGGAGCGGAGGGACAAAAAAAACTGTCGCGGTCGCGCGTGGTCGTCGTCGGATGCGGCGCCACCGGTTCCGCCCTGGCCTCGTTGCTGGCACGTTCGGGCGTCGGGACGCTGCGAATTCTCGACCGCGACTACGTCGAGTCGAGCAACTTGCAGCGGCAGTCGTTATTTGACGAAATTGACGCGCGCGAATCTGTGCCCAAGGCGATCGCGGGGGCGCGGCAAATCGCGCGCTTCAATTCGCAGATCGTCGTCGAGCCCCATGTCGCCGATCTGACACCGGCGAATGTCGATTCCCTGCTCGGCGGCTGCGACCTGATCCTGGATGGTACCGACAATTTCGAAACCCGCTATCTGATCAACGACTATGCGCTGAAAAACTCCGTTGCGTGGATTTACGCGGCAGCGGTCGGCAGTTATGGCGTGACCATGAACATCCTGCCTGGAGATACGGCGTGCCTAGCTTGCATCTTTCCGGAATCTCCCCGTGGGACCGTGGAGACTTGTGAGACTGCTGGCATTCTGAATTCCGCGGTGAATCTGGTGGCGTCGATTGCGGCTACCGAGGCGCTGAAGTCTCTTGTCGGCGCGCGTTCGAAGATGCGACGGACGCTGCTTTCCTGGGATGTCTGGACGAACGAACGGGCGGAGTTGGCAGCGGCTCATCCGCGGGCGGGATGCCGACCCTGCCTGGGAAACTTTCTTCATCTAGCGGGTGAAGGGCGGCCTCATATCACGTTGTGTGGCAGGAATTCCGTACAGATCCATGAGCGACAACGACCGGTGGACTTTGTGGAGCTCGGCTCCCGCCTTCAGCCTCACGGCAACGTTCGCCACAACGAGTTTGTGCTGAAGTTCTGGCGCGAGCCGTACGAAATTACGCTGTTTCCCGACGGCCGAGCGATCATCAAGGGGACAACCGACACGGCTGTGGCGCGCAGTCTGTATGCGCGATACATAGGCAGCTGATGCGACCGCATGATGAGTTATAAGGCGGAACCCTTGCTTGTCCAGATTCGAGGTGGCCGGGCGGGGACGCCCGGCGCTCCACTGGAAGCTGCGCTAATCGATTGCAGGTTGTGCGCAGCAATTTTCACCAGCGTCAACGACGAGCCTCGCTTGAACCTCAGTTTTTTAGCCGAGAGCGCCGCGAATCTCCGAACATCCTGGGCAGCTTTGGTCCAGTGGGAACTGGCCAGCAAACTGCACTTGAGGGAGAGAAGTGTTAGTCCCCAGTGGAGGCAGTATGCGACCCTATTTGGTTCTGATGGCGGTAGTTTTGTTGACAGCAGCGGCTTTTGCGCAACAGCCCTTTCCTCACCCAGGTTACAGCTCTTGCTTTTATGGATGCGGCCCCTTCGTCCCGCTTGTAACCACTCCTGAGGTATTTTTGGAACAGTTTTCGCCGAATCCGGTGGGGGCGAGCAATGCCACCACGGGATTAATTGCTGGCGCCACCAACTCGACGCTTTCGCAGATTCAGGGATCGACGAGCTCGGTTTACACCGTGCCCGTCTGGTACCAGGGCGGCGCTCCGTTGATCACGCCGGAGGTGCGTCTGTATCCCGAGTCGATTGGACGCGAAGATCATCGTATGCACGACGCGATGCGCGAAGAACGTCGCTATGAAGAGCGTCGGCATGAAGAACGTTCTAACGAAGAACATGGCCGACGCGAAGAAGCGCGCGGCGGCTGGGCGTATATCTCGGGACCGGAGCACACCGCCAGCGCGGCGGCCGGAGCTGATGAATCGAAGGGCGTCAGAAAAGCCGGCCACGTCTATACCAACGACGACGTCACACGCCAGAATGACAAGAACGGCGCGGTGAAATACGACGGCAAGACGGAAAAGATGTAAAGGGCGGCTCTCAGTTATCAGTCTCAGTTTTAGGCTCTCGGTCGCGACCTTGCGTCGGCGGCTGAGAGCCTTTTTTGTTCCTGCCCCGCGCTAATCTTATGTCCCCCCATGTTCCCTCCACGGACTTGTGTTTTCTTCGATAGAATCCTGACCTGCGGGTATGGAAGGAAGAACCATGCGCAAACTGGTCGTTGGCATCCTCTTGATGCTTGCTTGCTCTGCTACTCTCACGGCCCAGGTTCTGTCGCCCCAGGTGCGCGGCTTCGTGAAGGTGAGTGCGCCCGTGGTGGCCCTGACTCACGTGCGCGTGATTGACGGCACGGGTGCGGCCGCGCGGGAAGATCAGACGTTGGTCATCTCCAAGGGAAAGATCGAGTCGGTTTCTGACGCCGCGTCGCAGAATATCCCCAAAGATGCCCAAGTCCTCGTTCTGCACGGCTACAGCGTCATCCCCGGTCTCGTCGGCATGCACGACCATATGTTTTATCCGGTGGGCAACGGCATCTTCGGCGAGATGGCGTTCAGCTTTCCACGTCTGTATCTTGCTGGTGGCGTCACAACCATCCGCACCACCGGTTCGCTCGAGCCTTACACCGATCTTGAGCTCAAGAAACAAATTGACAAAGGCGAAACGCCGGGCCCGAAGATCCACGTTACCGGACCCTATCTTGAAGGCGCAGGCAGTTGGGCTTTGCAGTTGCACCAGCTCACCGGCCCAGATGACGCAACTAAGACCGTCAACTTCTGGCTTGATCAGGGCGTGGACAATTTCAAGGCGTACATGTTCATCACGCCGGCGGAACTTTCGGCCGCCATCACCGCGGCCCATAAGCGTGGCGCAAAGGTTACAGGGCACCTGTGTTCAATCGGCTTTCGCGAAGCGGCTGCGCTCGGCATCGACGATCTGGAGCACGGTCTGCTGGTCGATACGGAATTTCTACCCGCGAAAAAGCCGGGAGAATGCCCAGCCTCGCCAGAGAATCCTGATCTGATTTCCAAGCTCGACGTGAAGGCAGGCCCCCTACACGATACGATCCTTGACCTGATCCAGCATCACGTTGCGGTCACCTCGACGCTTCCCGTTTTTGAGATGGGGAGTTTCCCCGGACGACCGACGATCGAGAAGCGCGTCCTCGAAGCGCTTTCTCCCGACGCGCGCAGCGCCCTGCTCTGGGAGCGAGTTCGCTCCACTGACTCCAGCCGGCTGCGCAAGCAATACGGGAGCGATGTTTCCCCGTGGCCAGCCGCCTTCAAAAAGGAAATGGAATTCGAGCATGCTTTCGCGCAAGCCGGAGGGTTACTCCTGGCCGGGTTGGATCCGACTGGCATGGGAGGCGTGATCGCGGGCTTCGGAGATCAGCGTGAGGTGGAGTTGCTGGTTGAAGCCGGCTTTACACCGCTGGAGGCCATTCATATCGCGACCGCAAACGGCGCACAGTTTTTGGGCGAACTGGATCGCATCGGCACCATCGCTCCCGGCAAGCGGGCGGACTTGGTCGTGATCAAGGGCGACCCGTCGAAGCAGATCGAAGACATTGAGAACGTCGAGACTGTATTCAAAGACGGCATCGGCTATGATTCGGCCAAGCTGATCGAATCGGTGCGCGGCGTGGTTGGGAGCCGGTGACCGGCACCAGTGCTGCGCACGCGTGAGTGGTGCTCCCAGGCTTGCTGGTGGAGCGCCGGGCGTCCCGCCCGGCTGGACGGGCGATGAGATTCTACCCCGCGTCCCGGCCGACACAAAGCTGGAGTAAGTAAACCCACGTTTACGCCGTCCCCCATCCGTTGGCGAGCCATTCCCTTCCCCAATCTGTTATCTTCTTGCGGTTGCTCTTCTTCACAAATGACAAATGAACGGCGGGCGCCGCCGCGCGCCGAGGATGAGTATCTTCATGCCTGAGCTTGCTCGACCGGAACCGTCTCGTCTTTACCGCTGGGCCGTGCTGCTGTTCGTCAGCCTGGCGATGGGCGCTAACTACTACATCTACGACAGCATCAACCCGCTGGAACGCATTTTCATCGACACGCTCGGGTTTTCCGCGACGGCGTTCGCGTGGCTGAACTCGTCCTACAGCGTGGCTGCGGTTGCTACATTGTTGATTGGCGGCATCATCATCGATCGAATCGGCACCAAGAAGGCGATCACGTTCTTTGCTGTGCTTTGCCTGCTGGGAGCTGCGCTCACCGCTGCGCGTGGACAGCCGGCGGTGATGATCGCCGGCCGCACTGTCCTTGGCCTGGGCGCCGAATCTATGATCGTCGCGGTCATCACCGTGCTCGCCAAGTGGTTTAAGGGCAAGGAGCTGAGTTTCGCCGTCGGGATCAACCTCACCATCGCCCGTTTGGCTTCGGTCGCGGCTGACAATTCGCCGACCTGGGCAAACAGAGTGTTTTATCCCAATGGTCCGGGTGGCGAACCAAGCTGGCAAGGACCGTTACTGATTGCCATCGGCGCCGGGGTGCTCGCCGTGGTCTGCTCGGGAATTTACTGGGTTCTTGAAAGCCGGGCGGAAGGACGTTACGAACTTGGACAGGCCGGTTCGATCGACAAGCTGGAGTACGGGCAGATTCTCCGTTTCAACTCATCCTACTGGCTTGTCGTCGGACTCTGCTTCACGTTCTATTCGGCCATCTTTCCCTTCCGGACGTTTGCCATCGATCTCTTTACCAACAAGATTCTGGCTACCCATGGCGGCATAAGCGCATCGGAAGCAATGCGGGTATTGGCGCACGAACGGGCGGGATTCTTCAACAGCCTGCTTCCCCTTTCGGCCATGGTCGCGACCCCACTTTTCGGACTGCTCGCCGACAAAATCGGCAAGCGGGCGTTTTTGATGATGTTCGGTTCGATCCTGCTGATGCCGGTTTATTTGATGATGGGATACACGAATATTTCGCTCTATGTGCCTGTCTGCATGATGGGGATAGCGTTCTCGCTGATTCCGGCAGTCATGTGGCCGTCAGTCGCTTATATCGTGGACCAGTCCCGGCTGGGCACCGCATATGCTTTGATGACGCTGATTCAACAGATCGGCTTTTTCATACTCAACTTGTTGATTGGCAAGGCCAACGACTACGCCCACGCCGGTCTGGATAACCCGGGAGGATATGGGCTCGGCATGTGGATCTTCTCGATTCTTGGATTTGTGGGACTGACCTTCGCCATTTTGCTGCGGATTCGCGAGATCGGTCCACATGGCCATGGGCTGGAGACGATTACCGCGAAGGCGTAGCAGGCCTTCTTGTAAAGACGCGGGTTGCGCCTCCGGCGGCGACTAGGATGGTGCAGGCAAGACGGGGCAAGCCCCGTCTCTACCGGAGGGTGGGGCGTTACGAAAGTGATTTTTGTGTCCAGCTGGCGCGGTACTTTGGCGGGATGGATTATCCGGTAAGCTACTGTTTTTGGTATTCTGGCACCTTAGGAATGGTCGAGAGCGTTTCCGCAACTTCCTCGGCAAATTTGTACAACGAAAAGAGTTCGAAGCCGCATCTGAAGCACTAGCGGCCGGAAAAGGCGACTTGACCGACCCGAAGCAACGAATCACCGAATCAGAAGCCATTGAGCAGGCGAAGCAAGGCCAAGAAGCAGCCTTCGAAGTCTTGTATCACCTGCACAAACGCCGCGTGTACTCGCTATGTTTGCGCATGGTCTCCAATCCCGCGCAGGCCGAAGATCTGGCCCAGGAAGCGTTTCTTCAGCTATTTCGCAAGATCGGCACCTTTCGCGGGGAGTCGGCGTTCTCCACCTGGCTGCATCGCATGACGGTCAATGTTGTCCTGATGCAACTGCGCAAGAAGGGCCTGCCGGTGGTGTCGCTCGAAGAGACTCTGGAAGCGGACGACGAAGCTCCCAGGAAAGAATTTGGTACCAAGGACTTGAAGCTGACGGGCTCCATTGATCGGCTGCAATTGCAGCGGGCGATTGACCGGCTGCCGCCGGGCTATAGAACAGTTTTTGTGTTGCACGATGTGGAAGGATTCGAGCATAACGAAATTGCGCAAATTGTGGGATGTTCGATCGGCAACAGCAAGTCGCAACTCCACAAGGCACGGTTGAAGCTGCGGGATTATCTGAAGTTCATGAGAGCCGAAAAGGCCAAGACTGGGTAAACGTAATTGCGGTATTGGGGAGAGTTGCTATGACGTGCTTAGAGGTACAGCGAGCTCTGCCGGAGTTCCTCGACGACGCTCCGGACGTTGCGATTCAGACTGATTTTGAGGCTCATCTGAAGTCCTGTCCAGATTGCTCGGATCTGGTCTCGGACCTGAAGCTGATCTCGAGCGAGGCCCGGCAACTGGCGACATCCGAAGAACCGGCGCCGAGGGTCTGGGCGCGAATTGCCGCCGACTTGCGCGCCGAAGGGCTGATCCGCGAGCCTGAGTCCGCCCGGCCCATCCTCGTCCCAACTTCTCCGCGACGGCGATGGAGCGCGTGGTGGCTGGCGCCGGTTGCGGCGGCGCTGGTAGCGGCGGGTTCTTACGTGGTCAATCATAGGCCGGCCCCGCAGGTGGCGAAGCAGCAAGCTCCGGCAGCTCCAGTGACTTCCCCGGCTGTCACGCCCCCGGCTCCGGAGACTCCCGCGGTGGCATCGCATTCTGTGCCGATCCCGGCTCCTCAAGAAGTGGCTGAGAAGTCCAAGCCGACAGACATTGTAGGATCTTCGGCAGGACCTGCGGCAGGATCTGCGATGGCACCCGCGATAGAACCCGAGCCGAGCGCGGAAGATCAACAGTTTCTGAGCGCAGTTTCCACCCTTGCCCCCTCGACGAGGGCCACGTATGAGAGTCAACTGCAAGCGGTGAACGCCGACATCCGGGAATCGCAGGCCTACTTAGATCGGAATCCGGGGGACCCAGAGGCCCGGCAGCATCTGATGGATGCTTATCAACAGAAAGCACTTCTTTACCAGATAGCGTTGGATCGCATTCAATAGGGGAAGGGCGGACCGGCGTTCCCGGCCGCACGGGGCGGCGTTTTATGGCGAGTCTTCAGAAGGCCAGTCTTCAGCAAGCGGGCATTCAGCGAGCGAAATTTCAGAAAACCACGGTCGTGACTTTGGTTCTGGCAACGTGTCTGTCGCCGGCGGCCTTTGCCGAGTCCAAGAAGGAATACCGTTTCACGGTCGGCCCCAACGCGAATGTTTCCGTGGATACGCAGTACGGGGCGATTTCGGTAAAGCCTGGGAGCGCCACCCAGGTCGTGGTGACGGCCACGCTCAAGTCGGGCAACGTGGAAGTCGACAAGCAGCAAAATGGCAACCGCATTCAAATCGCTTCTCACCTCCTTCAAGGCGCTGACCAGCAAATGGGCCAGGTTGACTACGAACTGCTGATTCCTCCCGACGCTACTGTTAATCTCCATTCTTCAACCGGTCCGCTGTCGGTGGAGCGCTTGCAGGGCGACTTAACCCTGGAGGGCGCGGATGCTGTGGTGAACATTCGCAACGTGAGTAATGGTCATGTGCACGTCCGGACGATGGGCGGGCCGATCACGCTGACCGACGTTCGCAACGGCCACGTTGAGATCGCGTCCATCAGCGGCGACGTCCATTTGAAGTCGGTCACGGGACTGCTGGTGCAGGCGAATTCCGGGAGCGGAAAGATTTTCTACGATGGCGATTTCGGTTCCGGCGGCGACTACAAGTTCACCACCCACACGGGTGATATCGAGGCCGTTGTTCCGGCGGATGTCTCGGCCGATTTCAGCGCACACTCCGTGATGGGCCGGGTGCAACATGATTTTCCTCTCCAACCCAAGCATTCCCGGTTTTCGGTGGAAGCGGGACGTTCCTTCTTTGGCACGGTCGGCAAGGCGGCATCGGAAGTCGTCCTGCGCTCTTTCAGTGGTAAAATCCGCCTCAAGCAACGTTGAACCCAAGTAACGCTGAACAAAGAAAATCAATGGGAGCTGATGGGCACGGGGTGACAAAATCGCCCTATACGTGCCATGGAGTGCCATGGGAGTACACGCGGTGTTTCTTGTGGGATTCATGGCTTCCGGCAAGAGCAGCGTGGGGCAGGAACTTGCCCGGCGACTGGACTGGGATTTCGTGGATCTGGATGCTCGAATCGAGTCCCGTGAGCGGCAAGCCGTACCCGAGATTTTTCGGGACAGAGGCGAGCCCGGTTTTCGGCTCGCCGAAACCAGCGCACTTCGCGATCTGCTGACCGAGCCGCTAACCCGCAACCGCGTGATCGCACTCGGCGGCGGGGCTTTCGTGCAGGAAAGAAACCGCGAATTGCTTCGGCAGTGGCCATCAGTTTTCCTGGAAGCGACCGTACCCGAACTCTGGCGGCGGAGTCTGACGGACGGCGTGGAACGGCCGCTACGAGAAGATCCAGAGCAGTTTGGCAAACTGTACGCGGAACGCCTTCCCTTCTATCGGCAGGCGAGTGTGGTCATAGAAACCACGGGCAAGCAGTTGGCTGCTATTTGCGTCGAGATCGAAGGTGCATTGCAACTTAGAGGAAAGTCCGAAGACGCGGGGTCGGGTTTATCCCGAATGGATGTCACAGGTTTCGGAACAGGAGAATCACAGTGAAGTTGAAGTTGTCCTATAGGCTGCTCACTTTCATAATTGCGTTCATGACGGTGTTCATGATGGCGCTCAGTTGGTGCGTTGCGGCGTCAGCTGCTCCCATGCCAAAAGAGAAAGAGAAGGAGAAAGAACACGAGGGGAAGAACGTCGACTCCGGCGCCTTCGGCGTGTTCCAGAATGGCCATCGTGTAGGAACCGAGACGTTTTCGATCTATCAGACCAACTACGGCAGCGTCATTAATTCCGAGTTCAAGACGGAGAATGCTCCCACCCAAGACGTGCAGACTTCGGAGATGCAACTTACTGCGACCGGGGATGTCCGGCGTTACGAGTGGAAGGAGCTGAGCCCGGAGAAAGCGGAATCGGTGGTGCTCCCTAATTCTGATTTTCTGACTCAGAAGTGGAGCACTGGCCCGCAGGAGAAAGAGCATGAACAGCCTTACCTGCTGCCGGCATCGACCAGCATCCTGGACGACTACTTCTTCGTCCATCGCGAAGTGCTGGCCTGGAAGTTTTTTGGCCAAGCCTGCAAACAGGAAAAAGGGCAAGTGCCACAGTGTCCGCTGAAGCAGCGCGTCCAGTTCGGAACCCTGAACCCTCGCCAACACTCTTCGGCGCCGCTCAGCGCGGAGTTCCTCGGCCGCGAAAAGCTGACCCTGAAGAACGGGCAGCAGGAACTGATCAAACTGGAACTGAAGAACGATGCGGGGACGTGGCAACTCTGGCTCGACGATCAATTCAAGGTTATGCGGATTTCCATTGTGGGAGAGAATACTGTAGTAGACCGCGATTAGTCAGGTCTCAGGTGGCCGGTGTCAGGAAAACCTTTTAGCTTTTCCTGAGACCTGAGACCTGCTTTACTCGGTTGGGGTAGCTCTTGACTCTTATTGATTCACGCACGTCGCGCGTTCTGTTCACGGCTTTCCTCTTCGCCGTGGGCCTCGGCTTTCTCTACGCGGCGCGGCGAACGCTGATTCTCTTCCTCTTCGCCATTTTTTTTGCCTACCTCATTAATCCCGCGGTGGAGCGACTGGAGAAACTGGTCCGCAGCCGCGTCTGGGCGATCACCATCATTTACTTTCTGCTTCTGGTTGCTTTGGTATTCTTCGGTTTTCTGGTGGGCCCGAGGATTGCCCGGCAAAGCGCCCGTCTGGGAGAGTCGCTGCCCGGGCTTATGGATAAGGCCGGCACCGGTCAGCTCTCGGGCCAAATCGGCCAGTTAGCCGCACGATTCGGAAGCCAACACAACTGGAGCGTTGACACTCAAAAACGTATTCAGGGTTTTTTGCTGAGTCGTCGGGAAGACTTATCCAGCCTGGCGCAGCACATCGGCATACGCGCGGCCGAAGCGGCGCAGCAGGTGTGGTTGCTTTTTCTGGTGCCCATCCTCGCTGTTTTTTTTCTGCGCGACGGGGGCAGTTTCCATGAAGTGCTGCTCTCGCTGGTGCAGTCGCGCACGCAGCGCGAGTTTTTGCAGGATGTGTTCCAGGATCTGAACCAGATGCTCGCCCAATTCATTCGCGCCCAATTGACCCTGGCGGCACTGTCCATGGTGGCATACGCCGTATTTTTGGGTGCGATGCGAGTTCCGTACGCGCTGATGCTCGGCACTGCCGGAGGCGCGCTGGAGTTCATCCCTCTTGCGGGGCCGCTACTGGCGGGCTCTGCCATGATGCTCGTCGCGGTTCTATCGGGATATCAGCACTGGGCTTTCCTGCTGTTGTTTTTGTTGGTCTGGCGAATGGTACTGGACTACGTCATCTCTCCCCGTGTCATGGGAGTCAGTGTGGAATTGCATCCGCTGGCGGCTTTGTTCGGCATTCTCGCGGGCGGCGAAATCGCCGGGATCCTGGGCGTCTATCTTTCCATCCCGGTGATGGCCAGTTTGCGCATCGTCTGGCGTCGCTGGAGGATCTACGCCGAAAAACGCAAGTTCGGACCTCTCAACGAGTACTCGTTCCCGCAGGAACTCGGCCAACCTCGAACCTAGCGCGCTTTCAGTCCCGTTCAATTACGATCTGGCGCGAGTATCCTTCGCTTTCCATGTCCGATTTCCCGCCGTGCCCGCGACGGCATTCCCTGCCAAAATTTTTGCTGGTATAAAATCACAACTTACCATGTCGAACAAACTCCCTGTAGGAATTCTCGGTGCTACCGGCATCGTCGGCCAGCGCTTTATTCAAATGCTGGAGCGTCATCCGTGGTTCGAAGTCGCCTGGCTTGCCGCTTCCGATCGTTCGGAAGGCCGGCCCTATGCCGAAGCCGCGCGCTGGCGTTTGAAAACGGCCATCCCCGCGAACGTCGCTAAGATGACGGTTGCGGCCGCCAAGCCCGAAGGCGCGCCGAAAATTATCTTCGCCGCGCTCGATTCCTCGATCGCCCGCGAATTGGAGCCGCAGTTCGCCGCCGCTGGTTGTGCGGTCGTCTCCAATTCGAGCGCGCTGCGCATGCAGGCTGACGTTCCGCTGGTGATTCCGGAGGTCAACGGCGATCATATCCAGCTGATCGAAACCCAACCCTGGCGACGTAAATCCGGCGGGTTCGCGGTCACCAATCCCAACTGCTCGGCCATTGGACTGGTGCTGGCCCTGGCTCCGCTGCATCGCCGCTTCACGCTGGAGACGGTGATGGCGGTGACTATGCAGGCGGTCAGCGGCGCTGGATATCCCGGCGTACCTTCGCTCGACATTCTCGGCAACGTCGTCCCCTACATCGCCAACGAAGAAGAGAAGATGGAAGAGGAGACGCAGAAATTGCTGGGGACGCTGAATGGTTCGCGCGTCGACCCTGCTCCTTTTGCGATGAGCGCGCAATGCAATCGCGTCGCCGTGGAAGACGGCCACACCGAGTCGGTTGCGATTCGGCTGAAACAGAAAGCGCGGCCGGAGGAGATCATCGCCGCCTGGAACGATTTCCGCGCCGAGCCGCAGCAGTTGCGCCTGCCGAGCGCGCCTGAGCAACCTGTCGTCTACCTGACTGCGGCGGACCGTCCGCAACCGCGCCTCGACGTTGACCTCGGAGGAGGCATGACCACGGCGGTTGGCCGCCTGCGCAAGTGCAATGTCCTCGATTGGAAGTTCACCGTCTTGTCACACAACACGATTCGTGGAGCCGCCGGCGCTGCCCTGCTGAATGCCGAACTTCTGAAGGCGAAGGGGTATCTCGGGTGATAGGGAAACCTACCATTAGTGTAGAGACGGGTAGTGTAGAGACGGGGCTCGCCCCGTCTCGGCCGCGGGAGACGCGGCAAGCCGCGTCTCTACGGGAAACCGAGGAGCACCCCCGCCCATGATCGTCATGAAGTTCGGCGGGACTTCCGTACAAGATGCGAAGGCAATTGAGCGCGTAGCTCACATCGTCCAGGGCCGGTTGGCGGACCGTCCCGTGGTGGTGGTCAGTGCCATGGCCAAGGTCACCGATTCCTTGCTCGCCATGGGAAAGGCTGCCGGCGGCGGCGATCGCAAGACCGCTCTCAAGATGGCGCGCGCCTTGCGCGAACGCCACTATGACACTGCCGGAGAATTGCTCGGGACCGCCCTCTTCACGGAATTTCACGGCGACCTGGGCGCCGACTTCGAAGATCTGGACGAATTGCTGCGCGGCATTGGAGCGGTCGGCGAAATCACTCCCCGCACCTACGATTACGTTGCCTCTTTCGGCGAAGTGCTTTCGAGCAAGATCGTGGCGGCCGCTTTTGCAGCGCGAGGCTTGCCGGGTGCGCACGTGGATTCGCGCCAATGTCTGCTGACCGACAGTGCCTACACTCGCGCGGTTCCTCAGTTCGAAGAGACCAACGAGCGCCTGCGCAAGAAAGTTCAGCCTCTGATCGAAGGCGGCAAGGTTCCGGTGATGGGCGGCTTCATTGGTTCGAATCGCGCCGGCATCACTACCACCATCGGACGCGGAGGGTCGGATTTTTCCGCGGCTATTTTTGGCGCGGGCCTCAATGCCGAACGCATCGAAATCTGGACCGACGTCGACGGCATGATGACCACCGACCCGCGCATTACTCCCGAGGCCCGCCGCATCAAAGTCATCAGCTTCGACGAAGCGGCGGAACTCGCCTACTTTGGAGCTAAGGTTCTGCATCCGGCGACGGTGTTGCCCGCAGTTCAACAAAATATTCCTGTCTATGTTCTGAACTCGATGAACCCCACCTGCGAAGGGACGAAGATTACGGCGCGCGCGCCACGCTGTGCGAATATCTTCAAGGCCATCGCGCTCAAGAAAAAGATTACGCTGGTGGAGATCGCCGCGCCTCGCCGTCTGCTGGTCCACGGATATTTGAAGTCCATCTTTGAGGCCTTCGATCAGCACGACGTAGCGGTGGATGTGGTTTCCACCTCCGAAGTCAGCGTCTCGGTGACGGCCGAGACCAACGAAGCCATCCCGGCCCTGGCCGCCGATCTGGCGAAACTCGCGGACGTGAAGTATGAGGGACGAAAGGCGATCGTTTGTCTTGTGGGCGAAAATTTGCGGGACACACCCGGAATCGCAGCCAAAGTCTTTGGCATCCTTGAAGATGTGAAGATCCGCATGATCTCGCAGGGCGCGTCCGAGATTAATCTGACATTCGTGATTGAAGAAGACGACGCAGCCGAGGTGGTCCGGCGTCTGCACCGCGCATTTTTTGCGGAGGCTGATCCGGAAGTGTTTGCGTAAAGTCCTCGGCTGCGAAACAACTTAACCACAGAGGACACAGAGGCGCACAGAGAGACACAGGGAAAACCGAACGCAATAAAGGTTTTCCCCTGTGTAGGTTTCCCCTGTGTTCCTCTGTGACGCCAGTGGTAGGCTCTAAACGTTCGCCATGAATCTCCTAGTTCTAGGCCGTGGCAAAACAGGATCGCTGGTTGCCGAAGTTGCGCACTCGCGCCGGCATCATGTGCGAGTCCTCTTTGCTGCTGAAAACGCCGGCGGCAGCGCTCTTACGCCGGATGCGCTTGCTGCTACCGACGTTGTTATCGATTTCACTACGCCCGCAGCAGTCGTCGCCAATGCTGAAGCCTGCATCCGGGCAAAGAAACATCTCGTTGTCGGAACCACCGGCTGGTATGAGCAAGTGCCGCGTCTGCGCGAAATGGTGATCTCCGCGGAGACGGGCTTTCTCTACGGGTCGAACTTTTCCATCGGCGTGAATCTGTTCTTCGAGATCGTCGCGACGGCAGGGGCTGCGTTGAAATACGATTACTCGGGTCAGATTTTCGAGCGTCATCATGTGGAAAAGAAAGACGCTCCTTCGGGAACGGCAGTCACGATTCAGCAGATTGTGCGCCAGTCCGGAGGCAGTGAAAAAGAACTTGAGATCGTCTCCTTTCGTGAGGGTGACGCGGTCGGGATGCACGAGTTGGTCTTCAATTCTCCCGACGATCGAATCTATTTGTGCCACGACGCCAAATCCCGCCGCGGATACGCTGAAGGAGCCGTGCGCGCCGCCGAGTGGCTGGCGGCGAAAAAAGGGTTCTTCGAGTTCCGCAACGTCTGGCGAGAACTTTAAGAATAGGTCATCGAATTTCCTTGCAGCATAAAGTCAATCTGTGCGATAACTACGTCATGCGTAGTACGCGACGCGTAGTAGCCGCCGAAAATGACCCGGGAACGGGGCACTATTCTGACCCGCCATTGCTTGTGCTTGCCAGCCTGGCCAGCGGACCGAAGCACGGACACGCCATGATTGAGGACATTGTGAGCATATGCGGGACCCGTCTGGGCCCGGGAACGCTGTATGGGGCGATTGCCCGCCTGGAACAGCAGGGTTGGATCGAGCCGCTTCCACCCGAGGAGCGCCGTCGGCCCTATCGCATTACCGCTGACGGCGCGCGCGTTCTCCGCGCAAAACTGACCACGCTGCGACAGTTCACCAAAGCCGGGCTGCAAAGGTTGGAAGCCTTATGCATATGAATGACCGACTCGCTCACCTGCTTGTGTGCCTGTATCCACGTCCCTGGAGAGAGCGCTACGGCGCGGAGTTGGAGGCGCTTCTCCGGACCGGCCGTGGCGGCCTGCGCACGTCGGCAAACGTGGCTTGGTCGGCATTTCATGAGCACGTCTTTCCAACTCCGGGCCTCAAAATAGAGCAGAGCCAATTCCAATCCTGGTGCGTCCGAGCGCCGTGGGCGATGTTCGGGCTGGCCCCGCTCTTCCTTCTCGCTGGGGCTTACTTCGTTGCCTGTTTCATTTTGTGGTCTGGTTGGAAAATGTTTCTGCCGGGAACGAATACGCCTTTCGTCCCAATAGATGGGCTTGCGAACTTCTATTTTCAAGTCGGCCGGTTGATCTATTTCAGCGCGCCGATTGTCATCGGTTGGGCAATCGGGCTTGTCGCCGTCCGCCAAAAATTGAAAGCGGTTTGGCCCGCTGTCGGTTGGATCCTGATCGCATTGATTGGCGGCACGGCCCAGGTTCGCGCGAGTCGCACCGAGGTCCTCAGCGGATTCGGGCACGTCCGCATGGGCTTCGCCCTGGGGCCTTCGGTTCATGGCATCCCAGACGGACTATTTCACGCATTGGTGATTCTGTCGTTCACGGTGCTGCCGTATCTCATTTGGCGATTGCGAAGGAACCACTTCGTTTCCTCTTAGTTGCGGTTCGACATTGCGTCTCAAAGCAGGGACTCTTAAATAAATGCGCGTGATCAAGGCTCTAGTCGTGGTGGCCCTGTTCGCTGTTGTTGCAATCGCCGTCTTGCTGGGATTGATGTGGCTGGACCATAACAGGGAGACGTCGCTACCCACGCCTACCGGGCCCTTCGCGGTCGGCCGCACGACGTACGTTTGGAGCGACCCCGCGCAGGCGGACACAATGGCGCCGCAACCGAGTACCAAGCGGGAGCTTCTTGCCTGGATCTGGTATCCCGCAGCGCCTCGACAGCCATCCCAAACGTTCGATGACTACTTATCCGCTCCATGGCGGACAGCCCTTGAACGCCAGAGTGGCGCGTTGCTCACGCAGTTCCTGACGCGAGATTTGTCGCGAGTCCACGCACATAGTATTCGGGACGCCGAGGTATCGCCTCAGCAGCATTCGTATCCGGTGGTACTGATGAGAGCCGGGCTTGCAGCCCTGACGACGGACTACACCACCCTTGCCGAGGACCTTGCGAGTCACGGCTATGTAGTAGTGGGTTTCGACGCACCTTATCGAAGTTTCGTGGTGGTGTTCCCCGACGGAAGGGTGATTGCGAGGGTGCCCCAGAACAACGCCGATCTCGTCAGTGGACCAGCGCAGGAGCAACTTGCCAATAAGCTGGCCCAGGCATGGAGCGCCGACTTGGGCTTTGCGCTCGATCAGCTCGAACAACTGAACACATCAGACCCTTCGGGCAGGTTCGCGGGACGGCTCGATATGGAGCGGGTTGGAGTGTTCGGCCACTCACTCGGTGGTGCCACAGCGTTGCAGTTCTGCCATGACGATTCTCGGTGCAAGGCTGGCATCGACGTAGACGGGGCTCCCCTCGGCAGCGTCGTCGCCGATGGCGTCGCCCAGCCGTTCATGTTTCTTCTGAGCGACCACAAAGGCGAGTCCGATGCGGACGAGCCCGAAGCGATCCGCCAGGCCGGAGCGAACATCCACTCCATTTACGATCGGCTACCTAATGATCGCAGGTTGATGATCATGATCCGAGGTGCGGGTCATTACAGGTTCTCGGACGACGGAGCGATGCTGAAGAGTCCAGTTGTGATGCGCGTCTTGCGCACGGTAGGCGTTATGCGCCTCGATGGCCGGCGCCAAGTTGCTTTGACGGCACACTACATCAGCACTTTCTTCGACGTATATCTGAAAGAGGCAGCGGCTTCGGAACTCAGGAGTCGAGCGGAGTATCCGGAGATCGAATACATCCACTAGCGGAGAATTCGGCAAAGACTGAATTCAGAGTTGCCGAGAACGCAAGCAGCTGCCGAGCTTCGCTCGGCTTGGACGGGCGGGGCGCCCGTCCCCACACGACCCGTACCCACACGAGCAAAAGCCCTGGCTCATGCAAGCGCTGGCGAGAAGAGTTATCCTTAATTTATGCAACTGCGAGGATGCGGCACCGCTCTGGTCACACCGTTCGCTCAGGACGGCGCGGTCGACGAAAATGGGTTGCGCAATCTGGTCGCCTGGCAGGTCGAATCCGGCATTGACTTCCTGATCCCCTGCGGCACCACGGGAGAAACTCCCACGCTCACCCACGATGAGTGGCTGCGCGTGATTGATGTCACTATCGAAGTCGTTGCCGGACGCGAGGCCATCGTTGCCGGCGCTACCTCGAACTCGACGCAGGAGGCTGTCACCAAAGCAAAAGAAGTGGCCGCGCGGCCCGGCGTTAGCGCCATCCTCACGGCTTCGCCGTACTACAACAAGCCGACGCAGGAAGGCCAATACCGCCATTTCCGTGCGATCGCCGAAGCGGTCGACAAACCTGTCATCCTCTATAACGTGCCGGGCCGCACCTCCGCCAACATCGAACCCGCGACGCTGGCGAGGTTGAGCGAAGTCGCCAATATCGCGGGTGTGAAGGAAGCCAGCGGGAACATGTCGCAGATCGCGGAGGTGCTGAACTCGGTGCCGGAGCGTTTCCTGGTTTTTTCCGGCGACGACGCCCTCACTTTGCCGGTGATCGCTCTCGGCGGAGTTGGAATCATCTCGGTTGCGTCCAACGAAATTCCGCGCGAAATGGCGGAGATGACGCGCGCTGCTTTGAACAGCGACTGGAACACGGCGCGCACTATCCATCGCAAATATCTTCCGCTGATGCAGGCGAACTTCATTGAGTCGAATCCGCTGCCCGTGAAGGCCGTCCTTGCGATGATGGGCAAACTCGAAGAGGTCTATCGCCTGCCGTTGCTTCCCATGCGCCGCGACACGCGCTCGAAGCTGCAGAAGATCGCGGCCGACGCCGGATTGATTACCCGGCCCGCGGCTCCGCCCGCCGCTGCTACCGAATTCTATGTTTACGAGAATTGGGCAGCGGGTCCGCACAAAGCGATTCTGCACCGCGCATCTTGTGGACAGTGCAGTTCCGGCAAGGGACGTCCCAGCGGGCACGATCCCAATCATTCGCGCTGGCACGGACCATACAGCAATCTCGCCGAGGCGCGCGAGGCAACTCATCAGATGCCCGGCGTTCTGATCCGCAGCGAATGCAAGTGCGTGGGGTAAGGGCAGCATTCAGCATTTAGCCGTTAGCATTTAGCTCTTTGTTTCTCTAGCAGTCCGTCTCGTAAGTCAGATTCGTATCAGGGCATGCCTTCAGGCATGCCGCAACCTGCATTAAAATTAACGCGCCTTTCAGGCGTTGGATTTCGACATTCGAGTTCCACCACAGGTTCTTGACCTCCCTATGTCAGATTCACTACTCACTCTCAAATCCGCCATTGAACACCTATCGGCGCGCGAAACGGTCACCAACCCCAACGAAGCCCGCCGCACCTTTCTCGACTTCCGCGCCGCTCTCACTCGTGGCGAGGTTCGCGCCGCTGAGAAAGTCGCTGGCCACTGGGTCGTCAATGCCTGGGTGAAGCAAGGAATCCTGCTCGGCTTCCGTCTTGGCGAGTTACAGGAAATGTCGGACGGCGACGTACTCTCTTTTGTCGACAAGGATACTTTCCCTGCTCGCCGTCTCACTCTCGCCGATCGTGTTCGTCTTGTGCCCGGCGGCTCTTCCATCCGCGAAGGAGCCTATGTTGCGCCGTCGGTTATCTGCATGCCTCCCATGTTCATCAACGTCGGCGCCTACGTGGATGAAGGCTCGATGATCGATTCGCATGCCCTGGTCGGCTCGTGCGCGCAGATTTGCAAGCGCGTGCACCTGAGCGCCGCGGCGCAGATCGGAGGCGTGCTGGAGCCAGTCAACGCCGCCCCGGTCATCATCGAGGACGACGTGCTGGTCGGCGGCAATTGCGGAGTGTACGAAGGCACGCTGGTGCGAGCCCGCGCGGTCTTAGGAGCGGGAACGATTCTGACCCGGTCCACGCCGCTCTATGATCTGGTGCGCGGTGAGGTTTACCGCGCGATGCATGAGCAACCACTGGAAGTTCCGGAGAACGCCGTGGTCGTCCCCGGCTCGCGTGCCGTGACGAGGGGCAAGGGCAAATCTAGCGAGTGGAACCTCTCGCTCTATACGCCGGTGATCGTGAAGTATCGCGACGAAAAGACCGAGCGCGGGATTGAGTTGGAGGAGTGGCTGCGGTAGTGTCCCGCGGATGCCCGGATGGACTACACTCTGGCGAGAGGCCACCAATGGACAAAATCGAACTTCCAGACGGATCGCAAATGCTGCCGTCGGTTCACGGTGCTGGGTTCACTATTCGTCGATTAGGTGAGCCGGAAGAGTGCGCTCCTCCGTTCGCAGATTGTAACGCGCCCGCCGCATACAGCATCGAGGTGTCTGACTCACAACAGCATCCCACTTACTTGGTATCACGCTGTAAGGAGCATTTACTCTACGAATTGCGCAGAACGAAGCCGCAAGGTATCGATGCCGCGCGGCAGATGGAAAAGGTTATAGACGATATCGAGCTAGGCCGATTTTAGCTCGACCGTTCTCAGCTTTCCCGTATGTAGTGAGGCACCGTGAAACGTTTGCTCTGGATTGCGTTGTGCTCCGCCGCTTTGGCGAGCTCCTCATACCAGACTGGGAAATTGCTATCAATTACGGATTCTCGTTCTAACCGCGTGGTCAGCAACTCCCAGACCGGCTCCGTCACTTCGGTAACTGATGTCGAGTACAGGCTCAGCGTGCAAATCGGGAACATGGTATACGTCGGCTCTTATTGGCCACGATGGCGTTGGAGCTACACACCAACGGACTTCATTGAGAATAATCCGGTTGAGGCCAGGTTCGAAGGCAAACACATGTATCTCAAGCGGCCGGACGGAAAGGAGCTTAAGACGGAGATCATTCGAAGGGTACATGCGGACTCGGACTCCACGAAGTAGAAGGTTGGCCGGTTCGCTTGTGCTTTACTCTGTGCTGTATTTTAAAGCAATGGCGGTAGCAACTCTTTCGGCGAAAAACCAGATCGTGATCCCGCGTGAGGCTCGCAAGGCTTTGGGCCTGAAACCCGGCGACAAAGTCCTTGTCGTTGTTAAGAGCGGGACTGTCTTTCTCCTGCCCGAGCCAAAATCCTATAACGGTGCGATTCGAGGGCTAGCCCGCGGCACTTATCCCACGACTTATCTTCAAAAGGAACGCCAGAGTTGGGATTAGACGACCTCGCGTCTTGTAGAAGCTGCTTGCCTTGTACTTCCGAAGTGTGTAAATGAATAGACCGTCATTTTGGAAGACAAGGGAACAATACTCATGCTCAGCCGCAGTCACCAATGCTCTCATCAGATCGTGTGCGCTTTTGCCTGTTTGCTGGCAACCATTTGGATCGGCGGGTGTGGTTCTGGCAACGGCGGTGGCCCCCAACCGATCGCGGTGAACGTAAGTCCCCTGCGTGCCGCTGTGGTGGCAGTCACCCAAAGGGTACAGTTCAAAGCGACGGCGAGCGGTGATCCAACGAACAGCGTGACTTGGAGCGTAGATGGAGTGGCCGGTGGGAACGCCGCAGTCGGCACGATCAGTACAGAAGGTTTATATACTCCTCCTGCTGCTGCCGGTGTGCACACGGTTCAGGCGACGAGCACGGTGGATACTACGAAGAGTGCCTCGGCGATGGTTGCCGTTACGGATTTGACCGGGGTTGCGACCTACCACAATAACCTCGCCCGCGACGGCACAAATACACAGGAATACGGGCTTACCACCAGCAGCGTAAAGACAGCCACCTTCGGAAAGTTGTTTTCCTGTCCGGTGGACGGCGCTGCCTACACTCAACCGCTCTGGGTGCCCAGCCTGAATATCGGCGGCCAAGTCCGAAATGCCATCTTCGTGGCCACGCAACATGACAGCGTGTACGCGTTCGATGCGGACGTAAGCCCCTGCTCGCAGCTGTGGCACGTAAACCTGCTGGATACGGCGCATGGCGGCACGTCCGGAGAAATGCCCGTGCCGACTGGTGACGTGGGAAGCGGATTCCAGGATATTCTGCCCGAGATTGGCGTCACGGGAACGCCCGTCATCGACTCGGCGTCCGGAACGCTGTACGTGGTCAGCAAGTCTGAAGGCCCGGCCGGCAGTTTCCACCAGCGGTTGCACGCGCTGGACCTCATCACAGGCGATGAGAAATTCGTCGGGCCGATCAACATCACGGCCTCCGTGCCGGGTACCGGGGACGGTTCGGTGGGGGGCGTTCTGACCTTTGATCTGCGGAACCAGGGCCAGCGTGGCGCCCTGACTCTGGTGAATGGGATCGTGTATATCGTCTGGGCCTCCCACGAGGACCACGACCCTTACCACGGCTGGCTGCTCGGTTATGACGCCGCTAGTCTGGCGCAGGTTGCGGTGTTCAATGCCGATCCCAACGGCTCTCGCGGCGGCATATGGATGGCGGGCGGAGCGCCTGCCGTCGACGGTAGCGCCAGTCTCTATTTGTCGACCGGAAACGGTACCTTTGATGGAAATTCAGGGGCTCCTCCGAACGACGACTTTGGCGACACAGTGATGAAAATCGGAACGTCGTCCGGCCTAGCATTGGTCGACTGGTTCACGCCCTTCAATCAGGCATTTTTGGACGGACAGGACGTCGATCTCGGCTCCAGCGGTGTAGTGATCTTGCCGGATCAGACTTCGGGGCCGGCACATTTGTTGGTCGCCGGCGGAAAAGAAGGCAAGCTCTACTTGCTGGACCGCGACGCAATGGGCAACTACTGCGCCGCCTGCACTACGACGGACACAAATATCCTGCAAAGTTTTCTTGCTGCGCCGGCCATCTTTGGCACTCCAGCCTTCTGGCAAAACAAACTTTATCTCGGTGGAACATCCGACGCTTTGAGCTTGTTCGCGTTCGATACAACGACCGGGACCTTCAACACCGTAGCGTCCTCGCAATCGGTGACCAGCTTTCAGTTTCCAGGGCCAACCCCATCGCTTTCCGCGCAAGGCGCTTCAGGCGGCGTGCTCTGGGCAATCGATTCGAGCCGTTACGGGGTCCCAAGTGCTTTCGGCACGGGCCCCGCGATACTGCACGCCTACGACGCGGCGAATCTTTCCAGCGAGCTGTGGAATAGTTCGCTGGCAGCGAACAACCGCGACGCTGCGGGAAATGCTGTGAAATTTACCGTGCCCACGGTGGCCAACGGAAAAGTCTATATTGGCACGCGCACAGAAATTGACGTGTACGGCCTGCTTCCGAATTGAGGACGGAGAGTTTCAGCGCTTCGGTGGCTCCGCCCCGCTCCGGTCAAGACAGTAAAGGCATGGGAGACGAAGGCGGAAGTTGCCCTTGTTCCGCCGCGAACCTGCGCCGCGTTTCAAGATGCTTGGCGCGGAAATGCGCTTGCGCCCGCGCGCCCCATGCCCGGACGAAGTAATAGTTCAGCGCGCATCCGATGGCCGAGCTGGCAATTGGAATCAAGCGTCCTGCCCATTTCTCCACAACCTCGGCGCCGGCCTTGGCGGCAATCCGTTGGATCACGCGCGGCACAAACTTATTGACTACTTCCTTTTCCAGCAATTCGCGGCCGATGTCGACCCCGGCGGCGCTGGCCGCGGCAATCCACAGCTCGGCAATTTCGTCGTCAGTGTTCAACTCGAACCCATAAATCAGGCTCAGTTTCTGGATGGTGCGCATGGTAATGGCAGAAAGAATGCCGAGGTCAGGCACGATGGTGAGGATTCCGCCCAGACCAAACCCGGCTCCCTCCGCCGCCGCCATCTTCATCCCGCCGCGGATCACGGATTCCGCCACATCGTCGAGGCGTTCCACCGGCAGCGTGTAAACGCCCTGAAAGGTGGCCAGCGGCAACCCGTGCGCCACGCGCAGCTGCATCAGGAAGCGTCCGGGATCAACCTTGATCGTGTCATAGGTGCGGGTCAGGCCGCCGCGGATCGCACCTTCGACGCGCCGCCGCATCCAGGATTTTGTCTCGATTTTCGTCTCGTCGGCCATCGGTGATCATAAGTCTAGCAGCCGAGTTCCTTAACCACGAAGGACACCAAGGATCACGAAGGAAACCTTGAGCGTTTCAACCTTCGTGTACCTTCGTGCCCTTTGTGGTTGACGCATTCTTGCCGCAACTTGCTCGTGTGTCTAACTCCCGGCGAGGGCGCACCCTGTGCTAGCATCAATTCTGCGAATGCCAACTGGAAAACTGCATATTATTCCGCTAGGCGGGATGGGCGAGTTCGGTATGAACTGCATGGCCATCCGCTTCGGCGATGACATCATCGTGGTTGACGCGGGGCTTATGTTCCCCGAAGCCGAATTGCTGGGCGTCGACATCGTCGTCCCCGATATTTCTTACCTGCTCGAAAATCGCAAGCATGTGCGCGGCATCATCCTGACGCACGGCCACGAAGACCACATCGGCGCTCTGCCGTGGATTCTCAGCGAACTGAATGTTCCGGTGTGGGCGACCGAGTTCACGCTGGCCTACGTCGAAGATAAGCTCGACGAACACCAACTCCTCGACGACGCCGACCTACGCGAAATTCGTCCCGGAGAACGCTTCAAGGTTGGACCATTCACCATTCATCCGCTGCAGGTAACGCACAGCCTTGTGGACTGTGTGGCGCTCGCCATCCAAACACCGCTCGGCGTTGTGATGCACACCGGCGACTTCAAGGTCGATCCGACACCCACCGACAATCGCCTTTTCGATCTGCACGGTTTCGCCGAGTACGGCAAAGAGGGAGTGCTGGCGTTGCTACAGGATTCCACCAACGTCGAGCGCAAGGGCTACACGCCGAGCGAGCGCGCGGTCCACCGCAAGTTCGAAGAGGTGTTTGTCCGCACCAAGCGGCGTCTGTTCATCTCCTGCTTCTCGTCCTCCATTCACCGCATCAAGCTGACCGTGGACATGGCGCGGGAGCACGGCCGCAAAATCTGCTTTCTCGGCCGTTCCATGGAGAATTCCTCCGAGATCGCCGAAGACCTGGGTTATATCCAGATTCCCGAGGGGCTGCTGATCCATCCGGGCGAAATGAAGAACTTTCCGCCTGAGAAAGTCTGCGTCCTCATCAGCGGCACGCAGGGCGAACCGATGTCGGCGTTGTCGCGGGCGGCGGTGGATAACCACAAGCACGCCAAAATCGAAAAAGGCGATACCGTCGTCCTGTCGTCGCGTATTATTCCCGGCAACGAAAAAGCCATCTACCGCATGGTGGACCACCTGTTTCGCCGTGAAGCATTCGTCATCTATGACGATGGTTCTTACCCGCCGATCCACGTCAGCGGTCACGGCAGCCAGGAAGAATTGAAGCTCATCATCAACCTGGTGCGGCCGAAATACTTCATCCCAATCCACGGCGAATACCGGCAGCTCAAGTTGCACGCCGAGTTGGCCGGATCCATGACTGGAGCGGTTGGCAAAGTGATGCTGATCGAAACTGGAGACGTGCTCGAAATCGACGAGCTCGGCGCTCGCAAGGCCGGCCGCGTCAACGTGGGCCGAGTCTGCATCGATTCCGGGTCGCGCACCGACGTCGTCGAAGACATTATTGTCAAAGACCGCCGCCATCTCAGTGAAGACGGCTTCGTGATGCCGGTCATCGCCATCAACAAACTCACCGGACGCGTCGAGACTTCGCCCGAGATTGTGACCCGCGGGTTCAATCCCGGCGACAACGGCGTGATCGAGCGCATCAAGGAGATTGTTATCGAGACCCTAGATTCCTCCAGCGCCGAAGAGAAGGCCGACTACGGCGTGATAAAAGAGAAAATCCGCACCGATTTGAAGCGTTACATCTCGCGGCAGAACCAACGGCGGCCGCTGATCATGCCAGTGATTGTGGAAATCTGAGCTGCTGCTGGTGACACTCCTCATTCCCTATTGGCTAAGCGGGTTTTCCCAGCGCAGCCCCGGAAAGCGAGCGAAGTCGCGGTCGGTCGTGTGGAGCACGCCGCCATATTCGATCGTCAATGCGGCCAGTTGCGCGTCGGTGACTAGTGGCCCGGGAGCTTGTCCTTCGACGACCATCTGTCGAAACAGCGGCCAGTGATCCTCCCCAGGCGCTAACGGCCGGACGTTCGGTTGCTCCAGCCAGCGGTCTACAATTTGCACGGCCTCCGGAACGCTGAACCGTTCCCCTGGCAGTCTGGCATTGGTCATGATCCGCAGAAATGCGCCGATAGTTTGCCACGGTAGGCCTATGGGTGTCGCTTCCGAAAACACGCGCTCGACCCAGGAGCGGGCCTTCGCATGGTGAGACGACGCGCTGTCGTAAGCGTAGAGAAGGATGTTCGCGTCGAGAATAATCACCGGTGCGCCGGGCCTTCCAACTCGTCCAGCAACTGCGCGACATTGTCGTAATTGAGCCCGGGCGGCAACCCCAGTTTTCGGGGAGCGACTACAAATGGCTTACGGGGCGGCTGTTTCGAAGCCATCAAGCCAAGCCGAAGGAAGCGGTTGACGACCTCCTTGAATGAGGCACCCGTGCGCCGACTCTCTTTGTCGAGGAGACGGGCAACATCGTCGTCGAGGGACAAGGTAGTTCGCATATTGTGATGTTATCGAATTGGACATCATGATGTCAAGTAGCACTCATCATGATGTCACCAGCGGTTGCTTGCAAAAAACGCACGGACAGGGCAGGCTCAAAGTGTTGTATTGACCGATCATGGTTTCTCTTCACGATATTCAACAAGCCCGAACCCTCCTCGAAGGCATCGCGGTCCGGACTCCACTGTTCGAATGGTCAGGGCCGGCGGATCCCCGCAAACTCTTCCTCAAACTCGAAAACTTGCAGCCGATCGGCGCCTTCAAACTGCGCGGCGCGTATAACAAGGTCGCGTCTCTGAGCGAAAAAGACCGCCGCGGTGGAGTCATCTCCTATTCCAGCGGCAACCACGGACAAGGCGTCGCCTACGCGGCGCGAGCACTTGGGGTGAAGGCCATCATCGTGATGCCGGGCAATGCTCCGAAGAACAAGCTCGAAGCCACCGCCGCTCTCGGAGCAGAAATCATCACCGTCGGCCCTGGCAGTGAAGAGCGCCGCCTGCGCGCTGAGCAGCTATCTGCCGAGCACGGGTACGCGATCGTGCCGCCCTATAATGACGAAAAGATTATTGCAGGCCAGGGAACGGTGGGGCTGGAGATCCTCGAAGACCTCCCCAACGTCGAGACGGTGCTGGTCCCGGTCGGCGGAGGGGGATTGATCAGCGGCATCTCGGCTGCGATTAAGCTCAGTAATTCTCAAATAAAAGTGATTGGCGTCGAGCCCGAACTAGCCGCAGACGCGCAAGCCAGCCTGCGCGCCGGCCGCGTCGTCTCCTCTCCGGCAGAGCAAGTCTCGCAAACGCTGGCCGACGGTCTTCGAACCCAGAGCATCGGAACGATCAACTTCGAACACATCCGCGCCTATGTGGACGATATCGTCACCGTGACCGAGGACGAGATTCGCGAGGCGATGCGCGCACTGAGCGGGAACGCGCAAACCGTGGCTGAGCCTAGTGGAGCTGTGGCTCCGGCGGCATTTCTTTTCCACGCCGGCGAGTTGCCCAACACAAAGATCAACGTCGCCGTGATCAGCGGCGGGAACATCGATCCAAAGTTGCTCGCTGAACTGCGGCGTGTCTGAGTATTGCACGGTCGAATTTCCCCTGTGTTCGTCTGTGTCTGCTGTGGTGATAGCCCTCCGCAGCGGCGAAAGCGAAACCACGGAGGACACAGAGAGAGGCACACAGGGAACGGCCACAGGGGAGTCGCTTCTCGCGAATGTAGAATGTGTCTTCGAGATCAAGACAGAGCAACTAACAATGATTCGCTTTGGTATCGCAGGTTTTGGATTGCACGCTGTGCGGCGGCTAATGCCGGGCTTCGCACTTGCCCGGAATTGTAAAGTGGTTGCTCTATCGCGTCGAGATTCCAACAAGGCGCGCGAAGCCGCCACGCAGTATGGCATCCCGCATGTCTTCGCTTCCACCGAAGAACTCAGCCGCTGCTCCGAAGTCGACGCCGTGCTGGTCACCACTCCCAATGCCTGCCACCTGCAGGACGTCCTCACTGCGGTTGCCGCCCGCAAGCCGGTGCTGTGCGAGAAACCGATGGGTATGAATGCCGGCGAATGCCTCCAGATGGTCGAAGGGGCGCGCAACGCCGGTGTTCTGCTGGGAGTCGCGCAGGTCTTTCGCTTTGAGGAGAGCACTGCTCGATTTCGCGAACGCATCGCCGCGGGTGACATCGGGCGGCCGATCTTCGCTCGGGCCGAGTTTTCATTTCTCGATTCAGGTCATCACCGCATGTGGCTGTACGACCGGTCATTGGCGGGAGGAGGTCCCGTCGCCGACGTTGGTGTCCACTGTATCGATGCCTTGCGCTATATGCTGCAGGACGAACCGAGGCGGGTAAGCGTTATCGGGCGCGCCGACGAACGATCGGGCAACGTGGAGTCGGCGGCCATCGTGACGCTCGAATTTCAACGAGGCACCCTGGCGACGGTGCTGGTTTCCTTTCGCGCACACTATCGCACCCCCTTGGAGATTGTCGGCGACGCTGGCGTGCTCCGGGCAGGCGATGCGCTGAATGTCGAACATCCGATCAAGCTGGAGCTGTGGCGCGACGGGCAACGCGTCGCCGAGGAGACTGTTTCCAACCAACTTGCCTACGCGAAGCAGGTCGACTCCTTCGCTGCCGCGGTCGAAGGGCGAGAAGTGTTTCCAGTCCCCGGCCTTCAGGGCTGGAAGAACCAGATCATTCTGGACGCCGCCTACCGCAGCTTGTCGTCGGGAAAAAGTGAAGAAGTACCGATGTTCTCAGACGACCCGGGAATGAAATAAAAAGCGCCCCGGATCCATAGAATCACGGGACGCTTGAACAGCCCTCCCCCAGAACTGCTCACACGCTAAAGATATGGCAACTGGGCCAGAGTGCGACATCCCACCATTGAGGGATTGGATGGCACGAACGAGCCACTTGCCAAATCTCGGGCCTGTGGTAGCATGGGTGACCTTGCGACTGGTTACTAAAGAGTTGCACTAGGTTCTGGAAGCGGGTCCCCCAGGTTAAGTTTTCTTTCTGGTCGAGAGATTTCCCCTACCGATTCCGAACCCATGGTTGTTCCGTTTCGTAGTCGGCCACGCCGCCTGCGGGATTGAGCCTCTGGGCGATCTGGGAAAGTGAATTGTTGCTAGTATGCAGCAGATTGCATTCCGAGATTGGGGACAGTCGCGGAAAATGTTGTTAAGTGGTTGATAAATAAGAAGAAATAAGGTTCTCTGATTTTGGAACCGCAAATGCTCTAGTAACAACGGCGACCTATACCTTGGACACAGAGTTCCAAGGTGAAACAAGGAAATGAAAAAATTTGGGAGGGAATCAAAATGAGGCGAGTGGTAGTTCTAGCATTGCTGGCATTGGCGTTGCCGATGGGCGCTTGGGCGGATATTATTCTCACTAACCAGTTTGGCACGATTTCGGTTTCGAATGCAGGCATCGTGTCGAAGGGTTCGCAACTGCATAGCTTCAATGGCTTCACAATGCCGGGTCACAATCTCGGTTCGGTCAGCTTCACGACCGGCGCTATGAACAGCGGCACGCTCGCGGGTGGCGGAACGTTTTCGTCCGTGGGTTCAACGTTTGACGTGATTGGCAAGGGCAACTGGGCACATGGACACAACACGGTAATCTTCGCCGGCAGCTTCATGGGTGACATTAGTTGGACTCTGACTGCCGTGAGTGGGCAACTTAAAACGTACACTATGTCTGGAGACATCTCAGGGCAGTTGTGGGACGGTCGTACCGTGACTGGAAAGACACAACAGACCATCTATGTCCTTAACAACAGACAATTCAGCCAGGGTATCGGGCACATCCATGCGGGTGGCACGCAGATCAACGCACCGGAACCGGGAACCTTGGGTCTTCTCGGAACAGGGCTTGTGGGTATCGCTGGAATGTTCCGTCGCAAGCTGATCGGCGGATAACTTAAGTTGGTTTGTTGGTTCGCCCAGAACACTCAACTCATGGCCCCGCCGCAAGGCGGGGCTTTTGATTTTAAGTGGAGTCTACTTGATGCCTTTTCCCATCGAACCGCCCCCTCTTTACGACAGTCTCGACTGCTTCCCCTCCCCTGCCGCGCATCATTTGAACCCGCTTCGACGTCCGTCGCATAGCCTCTCCGGTTACTGCCGTAACGGCGCCCGACGGCTTTGCCGTTGACCTTAGCTTTGTCCAAACCTAGAGTCAGGCGCAGGGGGACGTATGAAGGATATCCATGAGGTTTTGCGCCGGAAGCAGGCGCAGTACACGCAGCTGGGCAAGCAGATCGAAATGCTGCAGCAGGCTGCCGAAAAACTGCGCGAAGTCGCGCCCTTGCTTGCCGAAAATGACAACGAGGACGATAGCGCGGTGCTGGCGGAAGTGGACGACGAAAACTCCAACGCGATGGCCGCCAAGGCCAGCGCTCAGCCCTCGACTGCCGCGTCCAAGCCAGCGCGCGGCACAACTCCACGCTGGCCATAAAAGCATGAGTTAGAAGAAAGGTGCGAGGCGGGAAGGGTTCGGTCCCATGATATTGCGGGCATTGCTGGTGTCAAAGGACGACCTGAGTGCGGAAACGCTGATTCAGGTCCTGGCGCAGTTCGGCGTCGCGGTGGATCGGTCTAGCGCGGCCGACGTCGCCGTGACGCGACTGGAGGAGGAGCAGTTCGATCAGGTCATCGTTGACTTCGATGCCGACTTCGACGGTCCCGAAACGGCCTCTCTGCTGCTCGAAGGCTGCCGCCGCCTCGCCGGCCCCGACCGCAAGCCGCCCGTTACCGTTGCCTTGCTGCACGATTCCTCGCAGATACGCTCGATCCTCGGCGCAGGCGCTCATTTCATCCTGACCAAGCCCATCGCCCGCGAGCAGGCTCAAAACACCCTGCGCGCTGCCACGGCGCTGCTGAAGCGTGAAAGGCGGCAATCGTTTCGGGTTGCGGTCCAGGCGGCGGTTTCGATTCGTGTCGACGAAAGCAATACTGTGGAAGGCATCCTGCTTGACCTAAGCGCCGGCGGCATGGATGTGCTGGCGGCCAAGCCACTTCCAGCTGCGGCCATGGTTCGCGTCTCCTTCGAACTCCCCGACGGCGGTGCTGGCATTGAAGGGGATGCGGCAGTTGCCTGGAGTACCGCCAACGGGCAAACTGGCTTGCGCTTTCTCGACATGGACGACAAGATGCGCGAAGAAATGGGCGAGTGGCTGAATGCCCGTGCGCACGACGCTTTACCCGAAGAGCCCGACGCGGTCAGCCAGTGTAAATTGACCGATCTTAGCCTGGGCGGTTGCTATGTGCAGACCGAATCTCCCTTCCCTCAGTCTTCAGCCGTTGACCTTTGCCTTCGCGCCGCCGGGATGGAGATTCACACTGACGGTTTGGTCCGGGTCATGCATCCCGGCCATGGCATGGGTATTGAATTTCCCGCCCGCACTGAGGAGCAGCGCAAGAGCGTTGGCGAGTTCATCGAGTTCCTCACCGGCCAGCCCGGCGCCACTCCTCAACTGGAAACTTCTCCTCGGTCTCTCGTCGCCAATGCGGTCGACCTGAACCAGACCGGCAGCGCCGCAACTGATGCCGACGATTCACTACTGGAATTGCTGCGATCCGGCAATGCGCTGGATGAAGAAGCGTTCCTCGCGGAACTGCACCGCCAACGAAATCCAGTGAGCGCTAACCAATAGACGCGAGCCTGTACTTCCGCCGATAGAAGAGAAACCGCGAGCTTCACCCAGTACCGCCACCTTTTGATACCAGCAAGAAACGCTCCCCAAGAAAAACCGGGAACCAGATCGACACCCCGTCTTTGGTGTCGGCCCAATTCCCGGCGGTCTGTTCTACTTGGTTGCAGACTACCTCGACACCCCCTCCTGAAGGATTTCGGCGCGGTTAATTTTCCGAGAATTTTCTGATGCAATAGAATTGCTCTGCGTGCCGCCGACCCCATCTGTAGAGACGAGGCTTGCCCCTTCTCCGCCTCGAAGCGAGATTCGGCAAGCCGCGTCTCTACGAAAATTAAAGTAAGCTAAAGGTCCTTTGCTCAGGAACCAGATCTCGCGTGCGTTGGTGCTGGCTAGCGCCTGTCTGCTGGCCATCTCTCCGTTTTTCTGGCGGGGCAGTCCGTCCGGGCATGATTTCGAGTTCCACATGTTTTCGTGGATGGAAGTTCTCGGCCAATGGAAGGATGGCATCGCATATCCGCGCTGGGCGGCGCTGGCGCACTGGGGATATGGCGAGGCTCGCTTCCTGTTTTATCCGCCCGCTTCCTGGACACTGGGCGCCGCGCTCGGTGCCGCTCTGCCGTGGAAGATGGTGCCGGGCGCGTATTGCTGGATGGTGCTCACACTTGCCGGAGCGGCCATGTACCGGGTCGCCCGCGAGTGGTTCCCGCCCGCGGACGCTTTGTTTGCGGCCGTGTTCTATGCGCTGAATCCCTATCACTTGCTGATCGTTTACTGGCGGAGCGCATACGCCGAACTTCTGGCCGCCGCTCTGCTGCCGCTTCTGCTGCTCTGTCTCTTGCGGCTCAAGGAGCCTGGCTTTCGCCCCACGCTGTGGTTGAGTCTCACGCTGGCGGCAGCGTGGCTGACGAACCTGCCCGCAGCAGTGATGATCCACTACTCAGTGGCTGGCCTGGCAACTTTGTTGGCCGTGCAGAAGCGATCATGGCGTCCGCTGTTGCAAACGGCGCTCGCCATCGCGTTCGGCGCAGGCCTGGCCTCGTTTTATCTGCTTCCGGCTATCCACGAACAGGGATGGATCAACCTCAGCGAGGTACTGTCACCAGGCGTGCGGCCGCAAGACAATTTTATTTTCACTACCATCGCCGATTCCGATCACAACCGCTTCAATCTTCTGGTTTCGACCATAGCGCTTGCCGAAATCGGCGTCCTGGTTTTCACGATCTGGTTTTCCCGCCAGACGAAGCGCGCCGGGGCGGCCACTAGCCAAAGCCCGTGGATGCCGCTCTCCGCCTGGGGCGCCGTCAGCGCAGTCCTGATGCTTTCCGTAAGCAATTTGCTCTGGCAGCACTTGCCCAAGCTCCGCTTCGTGCAACTTCCCTTCCGCTGGCTGCTCTGCATGAATGCCGCTTTGGCCATGCTTCTTCCCATGGCCGCCAAACGCTGGACATCGCGCTTGCTCGCGTCGGCCGTTCTCCTGGCCGCGGTTATCCTCGCCGGCCATCGCATCCAGCCCCCTTGGTGGGACATGGCGGCCGACATTCGCGAGATGAGCGATGCCGTCGCCGACGGCGCCGGCTACGAGGGCGCCGACGAATACGTCCCCGCCGGAGCGGACCCTTACGAGTTGAACAAATCTCTGCCCCGCGTCAGCGACGACAAGGGAGCGCCGGTTCCGAGCAAGATGCTGGCGTGGGCGCAGACAGAGAAACATTTCAAGGTTCACACCGCGGCCGCGGAAAATCTAACCGTGCGCCTTTTCAACTACCCGGCGTGGGCAGTCGTCGTGAACGGCAAGCCCACCGAGACGCAGAGAACCGATGTCACCGGCCTGATCGTCATCCCCATCGCCGCGGGAGACAACGATGTACAAATTCATTTCCGCCGGACGATCGATCGTGTAGTCGGGGACATTGTCTCGCTAATCAGCCTGACGCTGTTCGTTCTTGCCTGGGTCAAAACCGGCAAAAGTCGCATGACCTCACTCACGGTTCTGTTCGCAACCTCGAATGCCGGGAAGCTTCGCGATTTCGCCGGAGCCGCCGCGCCCTTCGGCATCACAATCGCAACCATCCCGAACTTTTCTTCACTGCCCGAGGTTATCGAAGATGGGACCACCTTCGAGGAGAACGCGCGCAAGAAAGCGGAAGTATACAGTCTGGCGGTTCCCGGCGAACTGGTTCTAGCCGACGACTCTGGCCTGGAGATTGACGCTCTCGGCGGCGCCCCTGGAGTCCGCTCCGCCCGCTACGCGGCCGACAAATCATTCGCCGAGGCAACAAATGCCGACGACGAAGCCAACAATGCTCGCGTGCTATGCGAACTCGCCAACATTGCCGCGGAAAAACGCACCGCGCGATTCGTATGCGTGCTGGCCGTGGCCCACGACGGCCAGACGATTCATACATTTCGCGGCATTGCTGAGGGTGTGATTCTGAATGCACCCCGAGGCAACAACGGATTCGGATACGACCCGCTGTTCTACTTCCCGCAAATCGGCAAGACCTTTGCCGAACTGAGCGCGATAGAAAAGGCGCAGTATAGCCATCGCGGCGCAGCTTTTCGCGGCTTTCTGTCGTGGTATCGGGAAACCTAGCGTCTTGTCAGAATCCTGCAATGATGACGGTTCCCACTCCCCGGTAGACGAGGTGGAGGCCGGCGGCGAGTCTCTCCGTTTGAGATTCCGTCAATGGTGCCCCATCCGGCGCACGTGCGATCGAGACATGATTTTGCTCGCTCATCTGAGGTTCCCCTTTAGTTCAAGATTCAGCGTTGGCCTTCGGTTGTCGCGCGGGGATTCAATCGACCGTATGCCATCGAGAGGATAGTGTTTTCAGGTTGAGAAACGTATCATTCGCGGTTCTAGTTTGTGGTAGTGCCTCAGTTTGAATCCGCGACGTACTCGGAATCGCGTTCAGCGGTATGGAGCTGGAACCAAGAGGTTGCTCCCCCGAATGGACTGTGGCTGGCAAAGTCCGGAAGGGGAGGCAAAAAATCACTCTGAATATCTGAAGGCTCTTGCATCCAACGCGGATTGTAGTGAACGCGCTTTCCCACCTCAGACCAGCGGCATGCGAGGTGTCCCGTCTCTGTTTGCCATGATCTCATTGCCGCCAACCTCCAATGTTCTGCCTAAGCAAAGTTTCCCACAGGTCGGATTGAGATGCCACTCCTATGGAGATTCAAACTGCACCACTAGCCTAGTCGCTCTCGCCTTGACTTCCCTTCTCGCGCAAAACGATAATCATTAGTTTGCACATCGGACTTCGTAAGGAGCAGTCATCGTAGCGTCAGCAGCCAATCGCATCACTCCCAAAATCAAATCGGGCGTCGCTCCACTGCGCGCCGGCGAGGGAACCTCGTTTCTGCTGCGCCGTCTGCACTCCCTCAGTGGCGTCGTGCCCATTGGAGCCTTCCTTCTCGAACACTTCATATCGAACGCCGAAGCCTTCAAAGGCGCCGAGGCCTATGGCAGGCAAGTCGCATTTCTGAACAGCCTGCCCTTTGTTTTCCTTCTCGAGCTGTTTTTCATTTGGATTCCAATCCTCTACCACGGCCTCTACGGCATCTTCATCTGGTATCAAGGCGAGACTAACGTCGCCGATTATCCGTGGGCTGGCAACTGGCTCTATACCTCGCAGCGTTGGACCGGCATCGTCGCCCTCATCTACATCGTGCAACATACTTACTCCCTGCGCTTCACCGGCGTGCATCTGCCGACGCATCCCGACCTGGCATTTGCGAAGGTGCAAGCACAATTCCACAATCCGTGGATGATCGCCTTTTACGCGCTCGGCATCGTCGCCGCTTCCTGGCATTTCAGCTACGGCCTATGGCTGTTCGCCGCGAAGTGGGGGATTACGACCGGCGAAATAGCACGCCGTCGCTTTGGCTATGTGTGCCTCGCGCTCGCCCTCGGCCTGGTCTCGATCGGCGCGGTCAGCGTGTACGGATTCCTGCGGACGCCGCCCGAGCGTTTGGATTCGAATGCGCCTTCGGGAAACATCGTAATGCGCTAGTGAGAAATTGTACGAGGAGAGAAATAGTACGTGGCGAGCGTCCTCGCCCGGCAGATCGGACTCATAGCAGCATGGCAGTAACTCCGAAAATCATCGTGGTGGGCGGCGGCCTGGCAGGCCTCGCCGCCGTCATCAAAATTGCCGAGATGGGCGGCGAGGCCGATCTGTTTTCCATCGTCCCGGTAAAGCGCTCGCACTCGGTCTGTGCGCAAGGCGGCATCAACGCCGCCAAGAACCTGAAGGGCGAAGGCGATTCCACCTGGCAGCACTTCGACGACACCATCTACGGTGGCGACTTCCTCGCCAACCAGCCGCCGGTTAAGGCCATGTGCGACGCAGCTCCCGGCATCATCGATCTGCTCGACCGCCTGGGCGTTCCCTTCAATCGCACTCCCGAGGGCCTGCTCGATTTCCGCCGATTCGGAGGCACGCTCTACAACCGCACCGCATTCGCCGGAGCAACCACCGGCCAGCAACTTCTGTATGCGCTCGACGAGCAGGTCCGTCGCTACGAGTCCGAAGGCAAGGTGAAGAAGTACGAGCACTGGGAATTTCTCTCCGCCGTGCTCGACGGAAGCCGCGTCTGCCGCGGCATCTGCGCGATGGATTTGCGTAGCATGGAAGTTCGCACCTTCCCGGCCGACGCCATCATCATTGCCACGGGCGGCATTGGCGCCATCTTCGGCAAGTCCACCAATTCGGTCGTGTGCACGGGATCGGCGCAGTCCGCTCTCTATCAGCAGGGCTGCTACTACGCGAACGGCGAGTTTATTCAGGTCCACCCCACGTCGATTCCAGGCGAAGACAAGCTGCGCCTGATGTCGGAATCGGCGCGCGGCGAAGGTGGACGCGTCTGGGTTCCGAAGACTCAGGGCGACAAACGCGATCCGAAGTCGATTCCTGAAAGCGACCGCTGGTACTTCCTCGAAGAGTGGTATCCGAAATATGGCAACCTCGTCCCGCGCGACGTGGCCACACGCGCGATTTTCAAAGTGGTATACGAGCACAACCTCGGCATTGATGGTAAACCGATGGTCTATCTCGACCTCACTCACATCGACCGCAAAACTCTCGACCGCAAGCTTGAAGGCATCCTCGAAATCTACGAGAAGTTTGTCGGCGACGACCCGCGCGATACGCCCATGAAGATTTTCCCCGGCATGCATTACACCATGGGCGGCCTCTGGGTCGATTACAAACAGTCGACGAACATCCCTGGCATCTTCGCCGCTGGAGAGGCCGAATACCAATACCATGGCGCGAATCGCCTCGGCGCGAACTCGTTAGTGTCGTGCATCTTTGGAGGCTTCGTCTCCGGCCCGAACGCCGTGCAGTACGCGAAGAATCTGTCAGCCGCGCCCGGCAACGGACACTTCGAGGTAGAGCGTAAAAGGCAACAAGACATCAATGCCGGCCTGATGCGCTCCGACGGCAGCGAGAATCCGTTTCTGCTCTGGCGCGAACTGGGCGCGTTGATGACCGAGAACTGCACCGTCATCCGCTACAACAAAAAGATTGAAGCTGCCGATGGCAAACTTGTGGACATGCTGCATCGTTTCCAGAAGATCAATCTGAGCGATCGCTCGCAGTGGGCCAATACGACCATCGCCTTCACGCGCCAGCTTTACAATATGCTGCAGTTGTCGCGGGTGATCGCGCAGGGAGCAGCCATGCGCGACGAGTCTCGCGGGTCGCACTACAAGCCCGATTTCCCCGACCGCGACGACAAGAACTGGATGAAGACCACAAAAGCAACATTTGCGCCTGATCTGGACGAGCCGAAGTTTGAGTTCGAGCCGGTGGATGCGAGTCTGATTCAGCCGCGGCCGAGGAAGTACTGAACAATGCACAAGGGGTCTCAGACCACTTTGGGAATCTTAGCGGCACTTATCCTCGCGCCGCCGGCATTCGCCGATACGCGGCAAGAAGCACCACCCGCCTCGCGGCAGACAGATCGGACGACGGGGAAAACACCATCTAAACAGACGATCGAATACAGGAATGCGCGCTATGGTTTTAGTTTTACGCTGCCCCGATCATGGAAAGGTTTTTCCATTCTGCAGCAGACATGGCAGGGCAACAATGGGTCATCCATCGTCCTAGAGCGCGGCCCCGAAATCACAATCAGAAATCCCAGGTGGACGGCTGACAATCCGTGGCAGGATATTCCCATCATGGTATTCACGCGTGTTCAGTGGAAGGCGGTTGCGGATGAGAAGATCAGCGTCAGCGCAGCACCAGTGCCACCTAGCCCGTTGGGGCACAATCGCAAGTACGTGTTTGCTCTTCCCGCGCGTTTCAATTACGGTGATGCGGCAGGCCAGCAAGAAGTACAGCAGATTCTGAGCCAGCACGCCCTCCACGCGTTCTGAACGGTTTTAATAGCGGTGGGCAGCTTCGCTCCCGAAGACGAAGTCGAGATTTAAGTTAGTAGCTAAGGCTAAAAGCTAAATGACAAACACCGAATCCGTCCGCATAAAGATCAAACGCCAACTCACTCCCGACGCCAAGCCGTCGTGGGAAGAGTTCGAGATCCCCTACAAGCCGAACATGAACGTCACTTCGGCCCTGATGGAGATCGCGGCTAATCCCGTTACCCGCGACGGCAAGCAGACCACTCCCGTCACTTACGACTCGAATTGCCTCGAAGAAATCTGCGGCTCCTGCGCCATGCTTATCAACGGACGCGCCCGCATGGCCTGCTCCGCCCTGCTCGACCATCTCGATCAGCCAATCAAGCTTGAGCCATTTTCGAAATTTCCCGTCGTGCGCGACCTCGCTGTCGATCGCAGCGTGCTCTTCGAGAACCTGAAAAAAATCAAAGCCTGGGTGCCGGTCGATGGCAGCTACGACCTCGGCCCGGGGCCGCGCGTCACCATGGAGGATCAAGAAAAGGCCTATCCGCTATCGAGCTGCATCTCGTGTTGCTGCTGCATGGAAGCTTGCCCGCAGTTCAATGAGGACACGGGATTCGTGGGCGCGGCGGCCATCTCGCAAGTTCGGCTGTTCAACACGCATCCCACGGGGCAGGCTCTGAAACGCGAGCGCCTGTCCGCACTGATGGGCGATGGCGGCATCCAGGAATGCGGCTACGCGCAAAACTGCGTCGAGATTTGTCCGAAGGATATTCCGCTGACCACGTCAATTTCCGAAGTCGGGGGCCAAGTCATGAAACAGGCGCTCGGCGACCTGTTGCGGAAATGAGGGCGCTTTGCCCAACGTCGCATCCCCGTAGAGACTGGGCTTGCCCCGTCTCCGCAAGCGCCATCTCGGGAAACGCTGCGAGCGAAGACGCGGCAAGCCGCGTCTCTACGGGAATTCAGAGAGTGCCTGAAATCAACAAATTACCTTCAGGTAATGACCCGTAACTCCCTTAAGTAATGGGGCTTAGGCGGATTGCTTCACAAAATTGTTCATCTCTGGTTTAGAATCACACCACTCATAAGGCAATGAGGGATTTTCCGCAGGACCGCCGATTGTTGAAGCAATGAAGCGATCGCCAATGACGCAAAGATTCATAACCCGTGAATTGAAGAGCTCCAAATCGCCGGGTGCGTTGGTCGTAACGCTGATCATGCTTGGATTCTTCCTCACGGTCGTGGCGCCAAGAAGAGCCTTTGCCCTGCATCGCGTCGACCGTCGCCACAGGATCCTTCGTCGCCTCCGAAGCATCCTCTGGAACCCAATGTTCCGTCCGTCGCACGATTCCCTGATCCGGCAAAACGAAGAAATCGACCGCATCGATCTGCCTCGCATTCAGGACGACGCTGAGCTCGAAGCGCTCAAAGCCTCCGGCGCGCTAGTGCCCATCGAGGCGAGCGACTCGCTGAAAATTGAGCGAAGTCTTGATCCCTCTCGCCGCTATTGCCGTCCCTGGACCCGTGATTTTGTCGTGGACCTTTCCGAAGTCTACTACCGGCAGTTCCATGCTCAGATCCAGGTCAACTCCGCGGTGCGCACCGTGAAAGGACAGAAGAAACTTCGCCGTCACAATCGCAACGCCGCTCCAGCGGAAGGCGACACGGCGTCTTCGCATCTCGCCGGTGTCACGGTCGACCTCCAGCGACGCGGCCTGTCGAAAGATCAGATCCGTTTCATCGAGCGTTACTTGTTCTACTTGAACGCGCTTGGTCTAGTCGAGCCCGAAGAAGAGCGCCGCCATTGGTGTTTTCACGTGATGGTTTCCGACCACTACAGTGACTGGCGCCAGACGCAGACGATTTTCCCGCGATCGCCGGTGGAAGAACCTGTCACCGCGCCGGTCACTGTCACTGCCACTGCTACTGCGATGACCGCCGCCAACTGAGCCTCCATCTACACCCTGCCTCCGCTACACTCTCCACAGCATGATTGTTCTGATGGCAGGCCTTCCCGGAACCGGCAAGACCACGCTTGCCCGCCAACTGGCCCGTCGCACGCAAGGTGCGCTCCTTAGCAAAGACGAGATCCGCGCCGCCCTGTTCTCGCCGGAAGATATCGAATACTCCGTCAAGCAAGACGACTTCGTGATGGAGATCATGCTCGAAGCCGCCCGCTTCCTGCTGCAACACACTCCTGCTCGCAAGATCTTTCTCGACGGCCGCACCTTCTCCCGCCGCTACCAGATCGACCGCGTCCTCAAATTCGCTAGCGAACTCGCTCAGCCCTGGATGATCATCGAGTGCACCTGCTCCGAGGAATCCGCTCGCCGCCGTCTCGACCTCGAACCCGATCCCGCGCACCCCGCGCACAACCGAACTTTCGCGCTCTACCTCGAAATGAAGGCCCGCTTCGAACCGATCACCTATTCCAAAACGACGATCAACACTGACCAACCGCTTGAGCAGTGCGTTGAACAGGCTCTGGCCGCCATCACTGCCGCTTGAGAAATTCGATGGAGCGACGGGCGTCCTCGCCCGTCTACCTGTGCGCCTGCAGCAGCATCGCCGCCGGGCGGGAACGCCCCGGCTCTCCATCGGCAAGCGCATCGTATAGAATTCTTGCTCGTCATGAATAAACGCATCTTCGCCTTTGCCATCGCACTTTCACTCGCCTTTGCCGTACCTGTCTACGGGCAGACCGGCGTCTCCGCCAAGGCCCGCGAGATTCACAAGTCGGCCATCGTCGTCGACACGCACGCCGATACCCCGCAGCGTTTCCTCGACGAAAACTATGACATCGGATCGACCGATCCCAAAGATTACGGCCACATCAGCCTCGACAAGGCTAAAGCCGGAAACCTGGGCGCCGAGTTCTTTTCCATCTGGGTGGAACCGGAAACCAATCAGGGGCGCTTTGCCCGCCACACGCTCGATCTCATCGATTCTGTCTATGAGCAGGCTGCCCGCCATCCCGACCGCATGATGATGGCCTTCAGTGTCGACGACATTGAGCGCGCCCACCGCGAGCACAGACTCGCCGCACTCCTGGGGATCGAAGGCGGACACTCCATCGAAAACGATGTCCGTCTGCTCCGCGATTTTTACCGCCTCGGTGTCCGCTACATGACCCTGAGCTGGTCGAACACTAACGAATGGGCCGACTCTTCCGGCGACATCAACAATCCCAAAATCGAGCACCACAACGGCCTCACCGACGGCGGCAAGCAGATTGTCCTGGAAATGAACCGCCTCGGGATGCTGATTGATATCTCCCACGTCGCCGACAAGACGTTCTACGACGCGATTGCCGTCACTAAAGCCCCCGTCATCGCCTCGCACTCGTCCGCGCGTGCCCTCACCAATCATCCCCGCAACATGACCGACGACATGCTCCGCGCCGTCGCTAAGAACGGAGGCGTCGTCCAGGTAAATTTCTACAACGCCTTCATCGACGAGAACTACCGCAAGGCCGCGGAAGCGCAGGCCAAAGACCGCGATGCCGCGGTGAAGGCCTACACTGACCAACTCAAGGCCGCCGGGAAAACGGTCAGCTACCTTGATGCCGATCGCATCGAGCGTGAGTGGGCAGCCAAAATCCCACGTCCTCCCTTGAAATCGCTGATCGATCACATCGACCACATTGCCAAAGTTGCCGGTACCGATCATGTCGGCCTGGGCTCAGATTTTGACGGCGTCAGCGGCGCAACTCCCGAAGGCATCGACTCCGCCGCCGATCTGCCGAAAATCACGCAGGCCCTTCTCGACCGCGGTTACAGCGCTGACGATATCCGCAAGATACTGGGCGGCAACCTGCTCCGCGTCTTCCGCGAGGCCGAGCGAGTGAGCCGCGAAATGCAGGCCATGAAATAGAAATAGAAAGTGGAGCGACGGGCGTCCCGCGAGCCTGGCCTGAGCGAAGTCGAAGGGTCCCCCTGCGCCAGCAGCATCGCGGCCGGGCGAGGACGCCCGGCTCTCCACCAGCAACGGGATCGATTGTCGTACAATTGAAACTTGCCAAAATACTTACAGGAGCATCCATGCGCACTTTACTGCAGACGCTTGTCCTGATAATCTCCACATCCCTGCTCAGCCCCGCAACTCCGCAGACCGCAACAAAGCCAAAGCCGCCCGTCCGCAAGCCTGCGACTTCCGCCCCCGTTGCTACCGCGGAGCCGACCGCCATCATCCACACCACGGCTGGCGACCTGCATTGCACGCTGTTTCCGAAGGTAGCCCCGATCGGTGTCGAGAATTTCATCGGCCTCGCCAGCGGCACAAAAAACTGGACTAGCCCCGTCTCTCACGCCAAGAAGCATGGCGTCCCGCTTTATGACGGCACGATCTTTCACCGTGTGATCGCCAGTTTCATGATTCAGGGTGGGGATCCCAAAGGCGATGGCACGGGCGATCCCGGGTATAAATTCAAGAATGAGACTTCACCCAATGTCACATTCGATCGTCCCGGGCGTCTCGCTTACGCCAATGCCGGACCCGACACCAACGGCTCGCAGTTCTTCATCACGGAAGTTCCCTACCCTAGCCTCAATGGCAAGTACACCATCTTCGGCCAATGCGATGACGCCGCCGTCGAACTGGTAAAGAAGATCGCCCGCATGGCAACGGACGGCGAACGCCCGCTCCGTCCCATCAAGATCACGCACATCGAAATCCATCGCGCTGGTACATCCAGCAAGCCGGCAGCACCCAAACCATCGCCGGCCGTGAAGAAACCGTCGTAGTACAAAATGCAGCTAGAGACATGGCGTGCCGCGTCTGAGACGAGGCAAGCCTCGTCTCTACAGCAAGAGTAAGAAAGGTCAATTTACAAATTTGAAGGGAGCCTATGACCCGCACACCCGGAACTTATGCCGTGTTTGAAACTAGTGAAGGCAATATCGTTTGCCGTCTGTTCGAAAAGGATGCACCCAAGACTGTCGCGAATTTTGTCGACCTCGCCGAGGGCAAGCGCGAATGGAAGCACCCCTCCACCGGCAAGAAATCCAACGACCCTCTTTATCACGGAACGATTTTTCATCGCGTGATTCCCGACTTCATGATTCAGGGCGGAGACCCGCAAGGCACCGGCATGGGCGGACCCGGCTACCAGTTCGAAGACGAGACCAAAGGTTCTCCGCACAAGTTCGACAAGTCGGGAAAACTTGCCATGGCCAATGCCGGCCCCAACACCAACGGCTCGCAATTCTTCATCACTGTCGGCAAAACCGACTGGCTCACCGGCAAGCACACAATTTTCGGCGAGGTAGTCGAGGGATACGATGTCGTGGAAAAAATCTCGAAAGTCGGGCGCAACCGCCAGGATCGTCCCAATAAAGACGTCGTGGTGAAGTCCGTAAAGATCGAGCGATAGTCCTCTTCAGTGGAGCGACGGGCGTCCTCGCCCGTCCTAGGCGCGGTCGCGGGGCGAGCCGGGTGGGGACGCCCGGCGCTCCATTAGCAAACTCTGAATATTCTTTATAATGAAAAGTTCCTTCCCCGCTTCTGGAGGCAAGTATCATGGCGTCGTTCAACGGAGTCCCTGTCCCATCCAACGGGCAGAAGATCGAATACAGCAACGGCAAGTACCGCGTTCCCGATCATCCGATCATCCCTTTCATTGAAGGCGATGGCACGGGCCGCGATATCTGGAAAGCCTCCGTCCGCGTGTTCGACGCCGCTGTCGAAAAGGCGTATCAGGGTAAGCGGTCGGTAGCATGGTACGAAGTTTTTGCGGGCGAGAAGGCCAAGGCTCGCTTTCAGAACTGGCTCCCCGACGACACCATCAGCGCCATCCGCGAATTTCGCGTTGCGATCAAAGGGCCGCTGACTACACCCGTCGGAGGCGGCATCCGCTCCCTCAACGTCGCCCTACGTCAGATTCTCGATCTCTATTCCTGCGTGCGCCCGGTGAAGTATTACGCCGGAGTGCCGTCGCCCGTGAAGCACCCCGAACGCATGAACATTGTCATCTTCCGCGAGAACACAGAAGACGTTTACGCCGGAATCGAATGGGAAGAGGGGACGTCAGATGCCAAACGCCTGATCGAATTCCTCAACAAGGACATGTTGAAAGGCGGCAAGAAGCAAATCCGCCTCGATTCAGGCATCGGCATCAAGCCCATGTCCGTGACCGGCACCAAACGTCTGGTGCGCATGGCTATCCAGCATGCGCTCGACAACAAGAACAAGGCGGTCACGCTCGTCCACAAGGGCAATATCCAGAAGTTCACCGAAGGTGCGTTCCGCAAGTGGGGATACGAACTTGCCGCCGAAGAATTCCGCGCTCATGTCGTCACCGAGCGCGAGAGCTGGGTCATTGACAACAAGGACAGGAATCCCAGTCTCACCGTCGAGCAGAATGCGAACCTCATCGAGCCCGGCCTCGAGTTCGCGACCGACGATTTCCGCCGCGATCTCTACAAAGAAGTAAAAGACTGTCTCGATTCCATCTACGCCACGCATGGCAAAGGCGCATGGAAGAAAAAGCTGATGATCAACGATCGCATCGCCGACTCCATCTTCCAGCAAGTGGTGACGCGCGCCGACGAATACAGCGTTCTGGCCACGCCCAACCTGAACGGAGACTACATCTCGGATGCCTGCGCCGCGCAGGTCGGCGGCCTCGGCATCGCTCCCGGGGCGAACATCGGCGACGGTTACGCTATCTTCGAAGCCACCCACGGCACCGCTCCCAAGTATGCCGATAAGGACGTCATCAATCCCGGCTCGGTCATTCTCTCGGGAGTCATGATGTTCCGCCATCTCGGATGGCCCGAAGCGGCCGATCTGATCGAGCAAAGCCTGGAGCGCACCATCGAGCAGAAAAAAGTAACCTACGATTTCGAGCGCCTGATGGAAGGCGCCACCAAAGTGAAAACCAGCGAGTTTGCCACGTGCATGATCGAGAACATAACCGTAGCGGTGGCCGCGGACTGAGTGTGTGGAGCGACGGGCGTCCTCGCCCGTCCTGATGCGCGCTCTGGACGGGCGAGGACGCCCCTCGCTCCATTAACAATGCGAGATTAGTTGCATCGAGAAAGGAACTTCATGCGCCATAAAGTAACGATCGTCGGATCCGGAAACGTAGGCGCCACCGCCGCTCACTGGATCGCCTCCAAAGAACTAGCCGACGTCGTCCTCATCGACATCGTGGAGGGCATCCCCCAGGGAAAAGGTCTCGATCTGCTCGAGGCTATGCCGATCGAGAAGCGCGATTCCAATATTATCGGCACGAACGACTATGCCGACACCGCTAACTCCGATATTGTCGTCATCACCGCCGGAATTCCGCGCAAGCCCGGCATGAGCCGCGACGACCTTCTGAATACCAACCACAAAATTATGAACGACGTAGTCGGCAAGATCGTGCACCACTCGCCGAACTGCATCCTCATCATCGTCTCCAATCCTCTCGACGCCATGGCGCAGGCCGCCTACAAGATGAGCGGCTTCCCCCGCGAGCGCGTCATCGGCATGGCCGGCGTGCTCGATTCCGCCCGCTTCCGCACTTTTATCGCGCAGGAGCTCAAAGTCAGCGTCGAGAACGTAACCGCCTTCGTCCTCGGCGGGCACGGCGACACTATGGTTCCACTTCCGCGCTATTCCACTGTAGCCGGCATTCCGATCACCGAACTCATGGATAAAGCCACTTTGGATCGTATCGTGCAGCGCACCCGCGACGGCGGTGCCGAGATCGTAAAGCATCTCAAGACTGGCTCCGCGTATTACGCCCCGTCGGCCGCCGTCACCGAGATGGTCGAGGCCATCCTCAAAGACAAGAAAAAGATTCTCCCATGCGCCGCCTACCTAAACGGAGAGTATGGCATCCACGGACTATTTGTCGGAGTCCCTGTAAAACTCGGCGCCAAGGGGATCGAGCAGATCATCGAGATCAAACTCACTCCGGAAGAGAAAGCAGCGCTCGACAAGAGCGTAGCAGCCGTGAAGGAACTAATAGCGGTGATCAACGTCTAGGCGACTTGGATCGCGCGTGTGGTGGCGGGGCTTCGCCCCGCAAAGACGGGGCAAGCCCCGTCACCCACCACCTTTGCTTGGTTGGCGCGGTCATACGCCGCGGCTCTGATTTCGCTTTCGTCATCGCCTCAGCCCCGCTATAGTGTCTGGGGCCAGCACACGATGGATTTCGACCAGCTCGAAATTTTTCTCGAAGTGGCGCGCCTCTCCAGCTTCTCCCGCGCGGCGGAGAAGCGTTTCCGCACGCAGCCCGCCATCTCATCCCAGATCCGGGCGCTGGAAGAAGAAGTAGGCGCTCGTCTGCTCGATCGCTCCGGAGGCCGCGTCTCGCTCACCGCGTCCGGCAAATTGTTTTTCAAATACGCCGAGGAGACGCTGGAGCGACGCAAGGCGATCCTCACCGAGATTGCCGAGACCGAGCGCGTGCCCCGCGGCGAGATTGTGGTGGGAGCAAATGAAGGCACCTGCCTGCACATCCTTCCTGAGGTCTTCGCACAGTTCAAACGCGACTATCCGAACGTCGCCGTGAGCATCAAGCGCTCCGATTACGCCAAGATTCTCGAGTCGGTCATCGAGAACGTAGTGGACTTCGGCGTGGTTTCGCTGCCCGTAACCGACAACCGGCTTGAGGCGCAGATGATTCATCGCGATGAACTGGTTGTGATCACCGCCCCGCATCATGCGCTCGCGGGGAAGAAGAGCGTCACCGTGGCCGAGGTCTCAACCTATCCGCTGGTTGTGCCTAAACTGGGTCACACCCGCGATGCTCTCGATGCGCTGTTCTATGACCATCACCTGAAGCCGAACCTGGCCATGGAACTCGATTCGAGCGAACTGCTGAAGCGTTTTGTGGCAGCCGATGTCGGCGTCGGATTTATCGCGCGCTCGAATATTGAGGAGGATATCCGGGCCAAGGTCCTGGTTGCGATCAAGTTCTCCGACGCGCAAATCCGGCGCGACCTCGCGATCGTATTCCGCAAGGACAAATCGCTCAGCCGCGCCGCCAAGGCTTTCATGGACATTGCGGTCAAGCAAAAGAATTTTTCCGCGGCCGGGGCTGGGAAGCAATCTAAATGACCAGGGTTGCCGTTTTCCTCTTCGTCTTGCTCCTTTCAGCTGCCGCAGCCCAGAAGCAGCCCACCCGCCGCAAAGTTTCCGCAGTCGCCGCCAACAGGCTCACCGCGCTGAAAGTCACGGGAACGGCGCGCTACACCGACAAAGAAATTCTTGCCGCGAGCGGCCTGCAGATCGGCCAGAACGCCGCCGACGGCGATTTCAGGGAAGCTGCCCAGCGCCTGGGGGATTCCGGCCTGTTCAGCGACGTTGTCTATTCGTACTCCTCTGCGGGTGCGGGCGTAAGGCTCGAAATGCAGCTCGCCGATGCCGAACAGAGCAAGCTGGTACCCGCGCACTTCGAAAACTTCATCTGGTTCACCGACGACGAACTGCGCACCGCCCTGCAGAGCCGCGTTCCGCTGTTCAAGCAGTTATTGCCAGTTACGGGCAATCTTCCCGACCGGGTTTCCGAGGCGCTGCAAGCTATGCTCACCGAGAAACAATTTCCGGGACGGGTAAATTATCTGCGCGAGAGCCAGGACGAATCGGGCGGCCCCCTGAGTGCGATCGCGTATCGGGTCGAGGAAGTCAGCATCCGGATTCGTAGTGTCGAATTCCCCGGAGCTTCGCCGGAGCAGACGGCTCTGCTCACAACCGCAGCCCGCCGCCTCACCGGAGGAGAATACGGGCGCGCTACTCTGGCCGCGGCCGCAAAGTTTGACCTTCTGCCGGTGTACCTGCAGCGTGGATATCTGAAGGCCGCGTTTGGGCCGTCCGACGCGCGCGTAGTGCCTCAACCTTCACCTGCGGGCGATGCGCAAGGTCCCGCTGAGCTTCAGGTGGATGCGATTGTTCCGGTGATGCCGGGCAAAGTGTATTCAACCTCAAGCGTCGACTGGAAAGGTAATTCTGCAATCAAGATAGATGAACTCGCGCCTCTCCTCCACCTGCCAACCGGCCAGCCCGCCGACGCCGTGCGTCTTCTCCGCGACATCGAAAATGTTGGCAAGCTTTACCGCAGTCGCGGCTACATGACGGTCCAGATCAAGCCCGACACCCAATTCGATGAAGAGAAAAGCACCGTGCACTACGACCTGAATATTGTCGAAGGCGACCTCTACAAGATGGGCGAGTTGGAGATCCTGGGGCTAGACACGCAGGCCACAGCTCGGATGCAGGCGGCCTGGACTCTGCGCGAAGGTCAACCCTACAATGCGGACTATCCCGAAAAATTCCAGGATGATACCGGACAGCTCCTTCCGCGCGGCGTGCGGTGGGCCATCAGCGTTCATGAAACGCTGGAAGCGAAGGACAAGACGGTGGACGTGGAGATCCGTTTCAAGCAGCAGTAATTCCTCCATGTACCCCGAAGCTTGCGCAGGAATCTTTATATTGGCATCATGATAGTGAGATCGTGATTGTGACAGTCATGGAGTGTGCACTTTTGAAATATCAACCCGTTTCACAGGAGATGAAAGCAGAATGAGAGTTGAAGGAAACGTTAGGCGAATTGCGGCTGCGGTTCTTGGGATGCAGATGTTGGTCGGACTGGCAGCGGTTCCAGCGCTGGCTGCCGGCAAGAGCCAGACCTTGACCGGCGAAGTAAGCGACGCCATGTGCGGCGCAAAACACGAAATGAAGGGCAAGGCCGCGGATTGCACGCGCGTCTGCATGAAGCATGGATCGCAGTATGCACTCGTGGTTGGCGACAAAGTCTACACCCTGGACACCTCGGATAAGGCCGCGCTCGATAAGCTGAACGATCTCGCGGGCGCGAAGGCAAAGGTGACCGGAGAAGTTGACGGCACCACGATCGCGGTAAAGGCGGTGGCGGCGGGATCGTAGAGTCAGTAGTGGAGCAACGGGCGTCTCGCCCGGCTCTCCACTGCCATTACACATTCAACAAAAAAACCGGCGGGCAAGCCCGCCGGTTTTTCTTGTTCCCGCAATCGTAGAGGTTAATTCTGGTCCGGTTTATCATCGCGGCGCTTCAGCGTCGGCCGATCGTCGTCGCTCTTGTCCGAGCCGGTGGAGGTCTTGTCACTGCTCGAAGTACGGCGCAGGCTGGGACGGCTCCCGTCCTTCTCTTCGATGACCTTGTGCCGGTTCTCTATGGTGGCCAGCCGCGATTTCACGTCGTCAAACTCTGACGTGGAAACGACGTATTGCGCCTTCGCCGGAAGAATGGTCGCAATCTCCTGTTGCGACTTCTCAATGCGGTCGGGCGTCTGTGGATGCGAAGCGAAGGCCTTGGCGAGCGTGCCCGGTTTCTTCTTCTCTTTCGCCTGAACTTTTTCAAAGAAGCTGATAAACGCCTGCGGATCGTATCCCGTCTTATACATATATTGCAGGCCGAGATAGTCCGCTTCCGCCTCGAAATTGCGCTGGAACTTCATGAAGGTCAGCGGCAAGCCCAGGCCGGCTGCTTCGTATATGCCGTAGCCTATGCCACCCCCGATGAAGATCAGAGGAATCGTACCGATGTTTGCCCACTGCGCGCGCGTCATCTGACGCGTCCCGTGGCGGGCGGCAACGTGCGCGATCTCATGCGCCATCACGCCGGCCAGTTCGGCCTCTTCATCCGCCGCCAGAATCAGGCCGGAGTTCACGTAAAAAAATCCGCCGGGGAGTGCGAACGCGTTCACTTCGTCCGAGTCAATCACCTTGATAGTGAACGGAACCTGCGCGTCGGAATTACGAACCAGATTCTGGCCGATGCGGTTGACGTACTCGGTAACCACCGGGTCCTGAACCAGCTTCACGCCCTGCTCGACCTGCATCGCGTATTGCTTGCCCATTCTGATCTCGGTTTCGAGCGAATACCAATTGCCCATGCCGCGTCCGCCGACCTTGCGGTTGCCGATGGCGTCCACATCGCTCTTACTACCGTTGTGCTTGACCTTGCTGTCGTCAGGCTCCTGGATAGGAGGCGGCCCACTGGGCACCGAGTCGCCGCTCGATGCAGAATCCGGGGGCGGCGTCGCCGAGGGATCTTGCGGTGGCGCTGGCGCTGTGCCAGTCGACGCGGGCTGCGTACTCGGAGGCTGCGCGGTCTGATCCTTGGATTGATCTTTTGACGATGTTTGCGGCTGCGATACTTGCGGCTGTGCGTTTGGAGTCTGGGAAGTTTGATCCTGCGCCAGCGCCGGCAGAGACACCAGCGCTAGTAAACTTAGGGA
>WNFA01000127.1_pt1 | contig 57056 bp, 46 predicted proteins | sample 5400481 | NCBI WGS metagenome assembly WNFA01 (sample SAMN13153340, study PRJNA577476) | soil metagenome | isolation source: 120 cm saprolite under Douglas fir tree site 2 hole 1 replicate 2 | place: USA:California | collected 2015-04-18 | reverse complement strand
CTTATGGTCATCATGCTTTAATACAAGGAGATAGAAGAGGAGCTATCTTAGGTACATTATTAACAATAATTTTTGCTATAATATTTACTGCTTTACAATATTATGAATATTCTGAATCTAGTTTTACAATGAGTGATTCCGTATATGGTACAGTCTTTTATGCTTCTACTGGTTTACATGGATTACATGTAATTATTGGTACATTATTTATTTTAGTAGGTTTTATTAGAATAATTAATTATCATTTAACTGATACACATCATCAAGGACATGAAGCTGCAATTTTATATTGACATTTTGTAGATGTTGTTTGATTATTCTTATTTATAGCTGTGTATTATTGAGGTGGAAATTAAAATAATCTCTTAAATTAAAATTTTAATGATGATTATTTAAAGTTATTAACCCTTTATTAAAATTTTATATAAATCTAAATAAAAAACAAAAACAAAATAAAAGCCGCTAAACAAAATATAAGTTTATTTTGTAATTAGCAAGTAATATTTATATCATAAATAAATATTAGACATTTAATACAAGTCCCAAAGGGTTTATAAAACGATAATACTATGAATTTATCCTTATTTTTATTTTTAATAGGAATATTAGGTTTTATATTAAACCGAAAAAACATAATATTAATGATAATTGCAATAGAAATAATGTTATTAGCAGTAACTATGTTATTATTATTATCAAGTTTTAGTTTTGATGATGGAATAGGACAAATATTTAGTATATTTATCATTTCATTAGCTGGAGCTGAATCAGTAATAGGTTTAAGTATTATTGTAGCAGTTTATAGAATTAAAGGAAATATATTAATAAAACAAGAAACTTAATGTATTTAACAATATTAATTTTACCTTTATTAGGTTCATTTGTTTCAGGATTTTTAGGTCGAAAAATAGGAGTTACAGGATCTCATATAATAACTTGTACTTGTTTAATTTTATCTAGTATATTAGCAACTATTGCTTTTTATGAAGTAGGATTAAGTTCAAGTCCAGTTATAATTAATTTATTTAATTGAATAGATTCAGAATATATGATTATATCCTGAGAATTTTTATTTGATCAATTAACAGTATCTATGTTTATTCCTGTTTTATATATTTCTTCTTTAATTCATATTTTTTCAACTGATTATATGGCTGAAGATCCTCATAATCAAAGATTTTTCTCTTATTTATCTTTATTCACTTTTTTTATGTTAGTTTTAGTATCTGGTGCTAATTTTTTTGTAATGTTTGTAGGTTGAGAAGGTATTGGTATTGTTTCTTATTTACTAATTAATTTCTGATTTACTAGAATACAAGCAAATAAAGCAGCCATATTAGCTTTAACTATGAATAGAGTAGGTGATATGGGTTTAAGTATAGGATATTTTGCATTAATTGCTTTATTTGGATCTTTAGATTATGCTACAATATTTAGTATGGTACCATTTATGAATGAAACAGCTATAACTATTATAGGATTATTATTATTAACAGGTGCTATGGCTAAATCAGCTCAAATACCTTTACATTCTTGATTACCTGGAAGTATGGAAGGTTTTAATGGTGTAAAACATTATTTTATAATTATTATTTGTAATATTTATTCCTTTAAACATCTCTGAAATTGTTTTCAAAAATATATTTAGCTTATTGAATTATGGACAATGATTATTTTGATTCTCACGGTAGAAATCAAACAGTTCTTCTTTACACGGAATCGTTTTCTAAAGAAGAATTATAATTCTTCAATCAGTTTTCTAAAAATTAGATAGAAAATCCACTTTAAAAATGAGACATAAATTTAACAATAGATATAGAATTAGAATATCTAAAACTAATATGCAGAGAATTATTTATTTAGTTAAACCATATATGCAGAAATATTTTTTATATAAATTAGGAATATAATTGTTTTAAATAGGGCCTTCCTTAAACTTCACTATATGCTGGAACACCCTAAAGCTTTAAGTACTCATCATAATTATGGTAGTTAAAATCTTAAAGATAATACAATGGACAATCAGCAGGAAACCAACAAAATAAAAGAAACAATTAAGACAAATTAAATAGAACGAAAATTTACAATTATTACCCACTTATCTGTATATAATTTTGTTAGAATAGTTTTAAAAATTTATTCAATTATCTAAAAAAAAAAAGATTAACAAAATTATAAATTCTATTAGTTCAACAATAGAACTCCATTTTATTTTAATTTAATTTAATTTAAAAAAACAAAACAAAAATTGTTAAATTGATTAACACTCCTAAAGAGGATCTTTAACAATAAAAAACAAAAACAAATCCCAAGTAACTAATTATATTTAGTTTAATAGATATAATAAGAAATTATTAATTTATTTAAATATCATATAAGATTAGAATTAATAATGAGACTTTAGTACAAATAAAACATAAAAAACAAAAATGAATAATAATATAATATGTAACAATGATTTTTCCTATTATGGTATTTTAATCGGTTGTGGTGTATTCTTGACCTGTTCTTTATTTTACTATATTAGAAGTAATTATCCAGCTAATCCAAATCCAAACCCTTTAACAGACAAAGAAATAGAAGCTGTGATATTAGAAGTTGAAAATCTAACAGATTTTACACCCGAAGAAATGGAAGAGATTTTAAATGGAAATACAAATACAAATGTAGCAGCTTTTTCTTCTGAAAATATTGAAAATTATATAACGGACAGTGATTATGAAACAGATACTACATCTGAGTATCAAACTTCATTCCATAGTGATAGTGATAGTACTGCTGATTTTGAAAGTATATTAAATGATCCTGATTTATTTTTCATGCCAAATGTAGATTTTGATGTATGTCCTATTGAGGAATTAAAATTTTTTGAGTTCAATAGCCTATATAAGAGAGAAATAATTGAACATGGTATTACTGACGATGATATAAGGGAATTTATTTCTTGATATTCAAAGGAAGATTTAGCTACAAATTGAATTAATGACGTTTTCCTTTATATAATAAATCTATTGTAATCTTCGATGAATTTATTTATAATTTTTTTTAACTTTATTACCCCCTTTATAAGAAGTTAATTGGAATTATCTACAATTTTTATTATAAATTGTTAATGCAGTTCGATTCTGCTAACTTCTAACTTAAGGCTAGCCATGTAATATTAAAAACAAAATAATGAAAAATTTAAAAAAATATACAAAAACAGAATTGATTGAAAGATTAAAATCTACAAAAGAATCAGTTACTAATCGAAATACCCTTATTTCCCAAATTAAAACTTATCTATCTCAAATTTGAGAACTAATTTTAACATTTAAAAGTATTTTAATCAAATTAACCTTAATTAGTTTCTTTATTCAAATATTTAAGAAATATAGATTATTTAAAAGATTATGATTTATATTAAATACAATTGTAATGTCAATATTTTGTATATCTTTATTAGATAACTTTGGTTTAGAATTCTTTTCTAATTTCTTTAATGAAATGAGAATTATAAGTGCAAATATAGTAGACTATTTAAGTAATACTTCTTTTTATACTTATTTATGGAAATTATTTTCTAAAGAAGAAGATCTTCCCTCCAGTGAAAAGACCGGTAAAAGTGGATCCTACGTTATTGGAACTATTAGAAAGGAAACAGAAACTAATGGCGATGAAATTAGAGAAGGCTATAGAAATTCTAAAATCTCTGAATGATTAAAACCTGAAGTTGAAGAACCTAAAATAGATAATCAAGAAGTAAAAGAAGTAAATTCAAGTTATAAAAAATATTATATAATCGCTGGAGTAGTTATTCTATCTTGTTTAGTATGAAATTATTCTGATGAAATTAAATCCAGTATAACTTCTACTTTAGAATGAATACTTTCCTTTAGACCAGGGGCCCAAGATACTGGGGGGAGTGATTCAAATAACTCTACAACACCTACTTCACAGAATTTTCAGGGGGGTATAAATTCCGGTAGATCATCTCCTGGTATTGAATTTGTTGATAAAGGTAAATCTAAAGTATTAACTTCTCCTAGTTTTGAAGATTTAAATTCTCAAGCTAAAGTGTCTTGAGGTGAAAGTTCAGGATCTTCTTCTCCAGAATCAACTAGTTCTACAGAAACTGTTACCCCTTCTAATTATTCTAGTAATTTTACAGAAGTAGAATCTCTTATATTAACTAGAGTTGATAAAGAATGAAAAGATATGTGCCCAGGAATAACTCGAATAAAAATGCGATTTATTGAAGATTATATTAATAAAACGAATAGCTCTGTTTATAAAAAATTAATGACAGAATATTTATGTAATATTGAAACTGAAACTTGAAGATTAATTGATTCTATTCCATTTATGAGAAATAGAGTTCCTGAAATTGAAATATATGAAGTTGAATTAATTTTAATAAAATTAAATAATTTAATTCATGAATATCATGATAAACTTTTCCATGATATAAATAAACCTTTTAAAAATTAAAAGGTATTCTAACGGTCATTTGTAATTTATTAACCCCCTTTAAAGGATTTATTATTAATTGGTATTAATTGTAAATTTTACGGTAAGTTTACATTTGAGGTTCGATTCCTCTAGGTTCTAACAGTTTTAATTACTAAAAGCCATATTTCGAGATGGCTTTTATTTAAAAATTTTCTAAATTTTCTTTGAGATTTCTGTAATAAAGAATCTTTAACTAGTAATAATTCAAAATCTTCATATGTCAATTCAACTTCATGTTTCAGTCCTTTTACTTTATAAATTAACTCCTCGGATTCCATTAGAAGACAATAAACTTTCGGAGAAAGGAATATAACTTTTTTGCAAATATTTTCCAATTTTAATTTACCTAAAATTTTATTATCAATTAAAACTTCATCTAAATCAGAATCTGTATAAATTGAATCGGTATCTGTATAATAAAGATTAATTTTAGGATTATTTTTAAATTGAGACATGTGAATTCTAGAATAAGCTGTAATTGCAGCTGCAATTCCAATACTGATATTATGGGTATTATCTTCATCATCATCAATATTTTCACATTCGATTAAGAAATATTCATCTATTTCAGTGGTTTTAATAATATCATCAAAATATTTATTTACAAAATCATTGATATAATCTTTATGAATTATATGAATATTAGGGAAATTATCATCCATACCAAATCTACCATACAAACTATTTAATAGAATTTTTGTTATAAAATTCAATGGATTAGATTTATCATATTGAGATCTTAAATTATATAAAAAATCCACATAATCTTTGAAAATAATATCACTTTCAAAAGTATAACCTCATAAAACTTCGAATTTATAACCATATTTTTCTAGCATTCAATAATTCCTCACTAAACATCATATCAGTTCAAGTTCCTAAAGGACTAATTGTTCTTGTACCATTATTAGTTTTAACATGTGTTTGTAAAATAGGATGTTTAATTTCATCTGGCGCAATTACTTTACAATAAAAGAACCCGAATGCATTTGGATCCATTTTCAAAATATCACCGTTAAAATAAGTAGGAACACCCACAGGCATTAATCTGGATTGCATTTGAGAAGGGTACAATGAATTAACATCATAACTTTTAATTTTAACTCCCGGTTTAGATTTAGGAATGTACATATCAACAGCTCCTCCAGTATAACCGGCTCTAATATCTTTAGCAATTTTACCAGATAACTGAGGAATATTATTTTCTTTCATAAAATTACTTCTGAATATACCAAAAGCTAATGATGGGAGAGTAGGATAATGATGAATGTTTTTACAAAATAATTCAAAGATCATTTTATTGAATTTCAAGATAACTTGGTATAGAGAAATACAGTCCAATTCACAATATTTAAAAGCTTCATTTTTAAAATTTCAATTACTATTAAATTCAGATTTATAATTTTAAAAATCATCAAAATTAACTTTTTTAATCTATTTAATATCTGGAACATCTCCAATATAATCTAAGTTACTTTCTTTAACAAATAAATGAGGAAAAATAGATTTCCCATTTTCAACTTTGAAAGATTTACATAGTTTATCTAGTCCCTGTAGTAATAATAATAAACTATCTTTGAATTTAATTTGATATTTATTGTCAACACCAAAATTAAAATCAATAGAAATAATTCTATTATTATGAATAATAGGTTCAACTAAACCCAGTTCAATTAGGTATTTAAATAAGAAGATAATATCAAATTTTGCCATATTATGCATATAAACATTATAACCATTGTATTTTCTGCTCATAATAGAAGTTAAACAATCAATAATCATTTCATCCACATTACTATAATCTCATATTCCAAAAGAGTAAGAATTTTTACCATCATAGAAACAAATTAAATAAGGGATTAAAATATTATTATGAACATAGGTTTCGATATCTAAAGTTATAAAATTATCTACTAATTTATTAGATTTTTTAGTTCTAGAAATAAATTTATTTTTTATTTCTTTAGTAAATAAAACTTGTTGACCATTTTCAAAGGAATATTTTTTATTGTCAATTATTCTTGTGAATTTATTTTCATTAATAATTTCATCTTTAAATTTCACTAAACTTGTTCCTGATTTAAAGAATTCCACAAGATTATGTTTTTCAAATTTAGTGAAAGTTATAGTTTGTCCTTTATCATTTTGTAAAATATAAACCATTCCATTTTTATTAATTAATCTTCCATAATCCATTGGGTTCATTGAAATAGGTAATTTCATTACATTGATTGTAATGAAATTTACATTTAAGTTGATAGTATCTTTGTCGGGAATTCTTCCTTTTTTAAATCCGTAACTAAATATCATAGATTCTATTAGAGTTTCATTGTAATATTCTGATTTAAATTGCATGTTATCAATAATTCAATCGATATATCAATTTTTATCTATCAGATTTAATCTCTGAAGTTTCCCAATAGTAACAAATTCACCATTATTATATTTAATTTTTAACAGTATAAATAAATGATTATTTTCATTAAATTGAGTTTGAACTTTCTCTCAAAATTTATTAAATCTACTTTCGAATAATGACGTTGTGAATATTTTATTTCCAAAATTTAAAGTTAACTCTGTTCATATATTTTTATTTCTTGTTTTTCTTAATTTAATAATATTTTTTTTGAAAATGCAGTACTTGTTACACTTGCGCTTTCTTCCGGGAAAATCACAAAGAATATTATATAAACTAAAAATATTAAAAATAATTCAAATAAAATAAATAATTCTGCTTTATAATTTTTAAAAATATAAGTATTTTCTAGATAATTTTCTATAGCTCCAAAATCATTACTAGATGGTTTTAGTTTGATAGCTCCAGTATCTTTGTAAAGGGGGTTAGTCAATACAGAATCTGTATCATTATGGATTTCATCTGATTTATAAATTAAAATATTAGTCACGGTGCTAATTATTTCAGTGGAGATTAATTTACCATCTCTGAATGTGTATCTTTGATCTAAAATGGTTCTAATGAATCTTTTCTCAGATAATTTAGAATCTTTAAATTCGAAGATTAATTCTCCTTTTCTAAAGAATTTAACAAAATTATCTTCATTAATTTGTTTAATAATAACTATATTATTAGTATTTAATTGAATTATATATTTATTATTGTTTTGTTCGATTACTTTTCCATAATCTTCAGGGTTCATTGTGATAGGTAATTTAAAATGTAAATAATTTTGATATTTCATTAGAATTGTTTATTTTTAAGGTGTTAGCCGATTATGAGTGTGAGATCATTAATAAAAAAAACCCCAAAATATCCTTAAAAGCCCTATGGAACACGCTAAATATTTTTTAAGTGTTTCTAATCTTAAAAGAGTAAACAAAAAAAAAATATTTTAAACTTTTGTCTAATAAGTTTACAATACGTTCTTTAATTTATTTTTCTTAATTATTAAACATTATTTTTAGTAGGATCCTCAGAGACTACACGTGAAGCTCATATTTAAAAATATGATGAAGATATAGTCCGATCAGTAAATAAATTTACTGTTAACAATAGATGCCGACACCTGTATCAGCTTTAATTCATGCAGCTACTTTAGTAACTGCTGGATTATATTTATTATTACGATCATCACCTTTATTAGAATATAGTAGTACAGCTTTATTAATTATTACTTTAACTGGAGCTACTACTGCTTTCTTTGCAGCTACTTGTGGCCTAGTTCAAAATGATTTAAAAAGAATAATTGCTTTTTCAACTATAAGTCAATTAGGATATATGGTAATGGCTGTAGGTTTAAGTCAATATAATGTAGCTTTAATGCATGTAATAAATCATGCTTTCTTTAAAGCTTTATTATTTTTAGGAGCTGGAGCTGTAATTCATAGTTTTTCAGATCAACAAGATATAAGAAGAATAGGAGGTTTAATAAGATTTTTACCTTTTACTTATACCACTATGTTAGTAGGATCATTATCATTATTAGCTACACCATGATTAACTGGATTTTATAGTAAAGATTTAATAATAGAATTAGCTTATGGTCAATATAGTTTTAGTGGTACATATGCTTTCATTTTAGGAAGTATAACAGCTGGTTTAACTGCATTTTATTCATTTAGATTAATTTGTTTAGTTTTCTTAACTGTACCAAATGGACCCAAACAATCTTATTTAAATATTCATGAAGCTAATAATAAAGTAATTATTCCATTATTTTTATTAGCTTTATTTAGTATATTTTTTGGATTTATCTTTTCTGATTTATTTGTAGGTATGGCTAGTGATTTCTTCAATAATGCAATATTTATTAAACCTAATAATATTTCTTTAATTGAAGCTGAATTTAGTTTACCTTTAATAATAAAATTATTACCTGCTTTATTATCATTATTTGGTGCTAGTTTAGCAATATTTTTATATCATAAAAGTTCAACATTTATTATTGATTTAACTGATAATTTAATCGGACAAAAAATATATACCTTTTTTAATGGTAAATATTTTTTTGATATAATTTATAATAATTATTTTATAAATAAAGGATTAGAATTAGGTTATATTATTTCTAAAGTTTTAGATAGAGGTATAATAGAAATGGTAGGACCTCATGGTTTATCTCAAACTTTAACTAACACAGGTAAAAATATTAGTAAGTTAGATACTGGAGTTATAACTACATATTCTATTTATATTACTTTATCTTTACTTTCTTTAATTTTCTTAATTTTTGCTCCTATTTTTATTGATACTTCTTTATTAAATGAAATAAGATTATTTATTATTTATATTGCTGCTTTAATTATAGTTTTATCTCCTTCTAAACCTTAATTAAAATAATTTATTATTAATTTTAACTTTATTACCCCCTTTTTATTTTAACTTAATTTATTTATATAATATAAAAATTAAGTTTCAATCAATGTCTCATTTAAAAATAAAAAAACAAAAACAAATAAAATTCTTTTATTAAAATATTAATTGCTTAAAATGCAGAGACAATTCTCAAATAATAAACAATTAGTTTATTTTGAGATCTAATATTTTTAATTAGATTTTAATGCCTCAATTAATACCATTTTATTTTGTTAATCAATTTTCATTCTCATTTTTAACTTTACTTTCTTTAATTTATATATTTTCTAAATATGTATTACCTTTATTTTCTTTTCAACAAGTAATAAGAATGTATATTACTAAATTAAGTAATAACTAATAAATAAAAATTTTAAAATATAATTTAATAAGATTTAATTTAAATAATATATAATTAAATATAATTTAAATTATTTAATTTTTCATTATTAACCTTTTTAGTTTATAACTAATTTTTATTGATTTTTAATATTATCCCTTTAAAATCATTATTAAACTATAAATATAAAAGTATACTATAAATATATAATATAGTTAAGATTTTAATATTTAAACAATTTATTATATTTATTTAAATATATGAAATAATTGAATAAGGTGAATCTTAGAATACTTTAGACATATAAATTATATATATTTTGTTTTTAATAGAATATAATTTATCATAGAGTATTAATACTAATAAGCTATATATTATAAAATTTTTAATTTAAATTAAATTAAAGTAGATTAGTAAACCTAAGAGATAAAATAATAAAAACAAAATAAAACCCCAATAAATGTTTAATACCCTATCAATATTTTATACTATATTCAATGATGCTCCTCAACCATGACAAATAGGATTTCAAGACAGTGCTGCACCAGGTTTTACTGGGATAGTAGAACTACATAATACTATATTTTTTTATTTAATAGTTATTTGTGTTGGAGTATTTTGAGTTTTAGGTTCATCAATATATTATTTTAATATAAAAAATTCACCTATAATTCATAAATATTTAAATCATGGAACATTAATTGAATTAATATGAACAATCACACCAGCTTTAATATTAATAGCTATAGCTTTTCCAAGTTTTAGATTATTATATTTATTAGATGAAGTAATATCACCTACAATAACAATAAAAGTAGTAGGTCATCAATGATATTGAAGTTATGAATATTCTGATTACGTTACTGAAAGTGGTGAATCTATAGAATTTGATTCATATATGATACCTGATTCTGATTTAGAATTAGGTCAATTTAGATTATTAGATGTTGATAATAAAGTAATTATCCCTGTTGATTGTCATATTAGATTAATAATTACTGGAGCTGATGTGATACATTCTTTCGCTGTACCTTCTTTAGGACTAAAAGTAGATGCTGTACCAGGTAGATTAAATCAATCATCAATAATAGCTGAAAGAACTGGTACATTCTATGGTCAATGTAGTGAAATTTGTGGAGTCTGACATGGCTTTATGCCAATAGTTGTTGAAGCTGTTTCAGTACAAGATTATTTAGCTTGAGTTAATCAAGCTAATAATTAATTTATTTAATCCTTATAATTATCTTAATTTATAAATTAACTTAATAATATTTGTATTATTAATATTTTTATGAAAATTACCCCCTATACATAAAAGTATTAGTAAATTAATTTATTTGTATATTAATTTATACTTATTAATATACATAAATTAATTAAATTAACTTTTAAAATAAAATAAAAAATAAAATTAATTTTAATTATTGAAAGCCTATAATTTAATGGTAAAATGATTTCTTGATGAGAAATTTATAGAAGTTCAAATCTTCTTAGGCTTAAATAAGATTTTTTTAACAAAATCAATAAACTAATAACATTGTCAGAATATTAAAACAATTATTTATTATAAAAAATTAAACATATGTTTAATAATTATATTGTTATCAAATGAGTAGTTAAAATATGAATTTTTATTATTTTTATTAAATAATAATAAATGAATTATTTCTTTTTATATAAAATTTATCATCAATGATTAACTACAAAATAAATTAAAAATTATTTTTTATATTTATTATTAACTTAAATAAATTTTAATTTATATTATAAAATTAAATAACTATTTAAGATACTTCTATTAACTATTTATTAAAATAGGGTAAATACCATAATTAATACTTTATACTATTTCGAAACAATATAGATTATATTTTATCATAAATTTAATTTTAATATAAAAAAAGATTATTAATTGAAATTCAAATATAAATATAAATGAGATTATTAAAAACTAATGTTTTATTAAGATTATTAAATTCTTATATTGTAGATTCACCTCAACCAGCTAATATTTCTTATTTATGAAATTTTGGTTCTTTATTAGGAACTTGTTTAATAATACAAATATTAACAGGAGTATTTTTAGCAATGCATTATCAACCTCATGTAGATTTTGCTTTTAATAGTGTAGAACATATTATGAGAGATGTTAATGCTGGTTGAATTTTAAGATATACACATGCTAATGTTGCTTCATTTTTCTTTATTTTTGTTTATGCTCATATAGCTAGAGGATTATATTATAGTTCTTATAAATCACCTAGAATTTTAGTTTGAAGTATTGGAGTAATAATTTTAATATTAATGATGGCTATAGCTTTTCTGGGTTACGTTAATAGCCCAAAATGGATTAATGGAAATATTTACTATGTAATTTTTTTAATTATTTTACATTTTAACATAAAAATTTTAACTAGAAAAATTAAGGCAAGGAATAGTATAAAAAATACAAAGTGTAACAAATTAAATAATAAATTAACATACTCTTTAAATAGTTTCAATATCAGAAGTTATAGTACTAATGCTTCTTCGAATAAAGGTAACGAACTTTCTTGTTCAGGAAGATTGATTTCAATAATAACAGAATTAGGGTTAAGTCCTGTATACGCTTTTGAAAATCTAGATTCAGAAGATGTTAGAAAACAAATACTAAATGAAACTAAAGGTTTAAGTGGTATTTACATGATAGTAAATAAAACAACTAAAGATTACTACATAGGTTCTGCCGCTACTAATAGATTTTATGGTAGATTCAGCAATCATCTAATTTATTTTAGAGGTAGTAAAATAGTTAAATTAGCAGTAAAAAAATATGGATTAAGTAATTTTGCTTTTATTATATTAGATCTATATCCTAATATTGTTACTAAAGAAAATAACAAAGAATTACTAAACTTAGAAGATATATATTTAAAATCATTAACGCCTAATTATAATATTTTAACCGAAGCAGGATCTAGTTTCGGTTATAAACATACTGAAATAGATAGACAAAAAATAAAAGATAGTTTTAATGACGTAAGACGAGAAATGATAGGTAGTTTAAATAGAGGTAAAAAGTTTTATCCTGAAACAATAGATAAAATGAGACAAAAAGCTTTAAATAGACCACCTATGTCAGATACAACTAAAAACAAATGTATTACCAATACAAGACCTGTTGTTTTATATAATCTAAATGGCACTGTTTATGGTGAATATTCTACTATTCTAGATGCGGCTAAATCTATAAATTGTGGTGAAAAAACTATTAGAAGAGCTTTAAAAACAGAGAAAGGTCTAGTAAAAAAACAATGAGTAGTTAAAGACTTATCAAAAACAAATAATAGAAAATATTCGCAAAATAAGAAAATAATTATTTAACTAAATTACCCCCTTTTTTTATAAATGAATTAAATCAATTCTATTAAATAACTCCACAAATAGGGGTTAAGGAAGAATGGTTTCTTCATGGAAATTCTTAATTCTTATTTAGGGTTCGATTCCCTTTAACTCCATTATCTGTTTAACACATCTCAGAATATTAACTATTTTATTTATTTTACCCCCTTTTTATAATAAATTTAAATTCTATAAAAGAGTACACTAAAAATTCTATGTTATCATATTATTAATTTTTAGTGTACATTATTTAAGATTATATTCCTTGCCTTTTTATATCTTAATTATACTTTACATTTATTTCTATTAATTCATAGTCCCATGAGTAAAAATCTTTCTGCAATCTTTATAGAAAAAGGAGGATTAAAGTGGTATGCCTCGACGGAGACATAAAATAATCTTAAAGATTATTTGGCAATATTAGTGAAAACGATCAAAGAAGGTTAAACTTTAAGATCGTCGGTTATATAAATGATCGCGACAGACTGGGTCACTAATGGGTGTCTGAAATGATGCTTAATGCACAGTCGAAACTTTTAGTTAAATTAGTATTAATATAACTAATAGGATACTCGAATTTAAAGATATTCTAGCTTATTATGTGAGATTACATGTACATTTTAAGTAAGTTTGTATGTGTTACCTTATGGTCAAATGAGTTTATGAGGTTTTCTTAATAAGCCTCAAATGTATAATTTATATTTATATTTAATTTGTTTATCTTTATTATTAATTACACCTGTTTATTTAAATAATCAACCTAAAGTTAGAAGACTTAAAGGTATTTACAGAATAGGTCCACATAATAAAGAGATAATTTCTATTATATTTGGATCTCTTCTTGGAAATGGTCACGGTGAAAAAAGATTATTAGGATTAGGAACAAGATTTAGTTTTTATCAAGAAGCTTCTCATGTTAATTATTTAATGTTCTTACATAAATTATTTTCAGAATTAGGTTATTGTAATTCTAAATTACCTGTTATTACAACTAGATTAGGTAGTAAAGGTAAAATAAGAAAAGTAATCAGATTTTCAACTTGAACTTATACTAGTTTTAATTGAATATATGAATTATGATATGATAAAAAAATAAAATATGTGCCAGAGTGTATCGATCAATATTTAACTCCTTTAGCATTAGCTATCTGAATTATGAAGGATGGTGCTAAAGTAGGTAAAACTTTAAAATTATGCACTAATTCTTTTTCTTATAATGATTGTTTACTTCTTATTAAAGCATTAAATAATAATTTTAATATTAAAGCTTCAATTCAATCCGCAGGAAACCAAGATCGATACTTAATTTACATATGAAAAGAATCTATGACAGATCTTATAAATATAGTATCTCCATATATAATTCCTGAAATGAAATACAAATTAATTTAATATATTTATATATAGTTATAATGTAAAATATAAAGCAATTTTTACTAAAAATTTATATAAAAAAAACATTATAGCAATACTGATGAAAACAGGTCAAAAATGTTTGTTTAGCGTTAAGACCGTCGGTAGAGTAAACTATCGCGACAGACTGGTTCATCGGTGGGTGTCTGAAATGATGCTTAATGTACAGTCGAAATCTTTATTCAGTATTATATCATAATGAATCACAAGGCATTATATTTGTTTATTAATTTTAAGGGTTAAAATTTAAAAACGTACAAATGTGAAAGAAAAATTATATATATAAAATAACCCCTTTTTGAATAAGAATTACAAATGTTCAAATACATTGAATTAATTAAAAGGATAGTTTGAATTGAAAAATAAAAAACCCAAACAAATCCATACATAGGATTACAAACCAAAAGTGTAGACAGTTTCTCTTTCATGGAAATGGTAGACTTTTTTCTGAAGTTTAAATTCGTTACATACGATATGTACTCTTGTAAAAGGAATTACTGTATCATGTTTACTCCTATATATCTTTTCTAATTTATTTTTATAACTGAATTAATATTGATAAATCTGGTAAAGCTTATTACTTAAAATATTTAGAATTGAATTAGATAATATAACTAATTTCATTAATAATTTAGAAGAAAATAAAAATTTATTTAGTTAATCCAGTTATTTCAATAAATTGCAGGAATTATGAACCCTATTTAAATTTATCCAGACAATTTTTATTTCAAATAAAAGTAATCCGATTTTAATTAATAATTTTCTAATAGACCAATTAAAAATAGCTAAAAATGATTTTGGATTTGAAGAGGATTACTATTTTCTTATATTTAAAATTAAAAGAGTAGAGTAGATTATGATTCGATAAAATAATTAATTATTTATAATTTTTATCGAATAACCTCATGGTCTAATTCTCTATTCTCTTTTTTAACTTTTTAACCACTGAATTTTATAATTTAAATAAATTAAGTTAAATTATACCATTTATTAACCAAATTAATAAAATAACATAATATAATTTTTAAAAATAAAAATATAAGTTTCAATCAATGTCTCATTTAAAAATAAAAATAAAAATTCTTTTTTTTAAAATATTAATTGCTTAAAATGCAGAGACAGTTCTCAAAATAAACTAAGTTTATTATGAGATCAAAAACAAATTTAAAACACAAATATTAATGTATATAAACATCTCTCTTGAAATAATATTAATTTTATTTCCTATTTTGGCTACCAATGGGTTTATTTATAGTTTAACCTTTTTTAACTTAAATAAACCAAATTCTTCTGAAAATATCTCTGTAATAACAAAAAATACAGAAAAAGATATATTAGCTCCTACATTATTAATAGCATCAAATCCTCTGAGATTAACTTCATCAGAATCAAGTGCATCTTCAGAAACAAATGTATCTCAAGTTATATTTGATAATGAAGATGGAGATATAGATGAAGGAACTATGACTCAAACTCAAAATTCAAATTTATCAGATACAAATGAAGAAATAATGTCTCAGACTCAAAATTACAATATATCATCTACAAATGAAGGAACAATATCTTCTAATTTAGATATATCTGATCAATATACTTCATTAGATAGTATAACTATATTAAATAGTCAAAGTGTAGAAGAATGAAGAGATATTGTACTGGATTTACATGATTTTCCTATTAATACACCAGCTAATATACTTCAACAAATCAAATTTGAAGAATTAAATATTCTGTATAGTCAAGATCTTATTCAATATGCTATTACTCAAACAGAGTTAAGACTTATAATTGAATTAATTCCGGCTATGCACTTATTTCATCCTGATATTAATCATTTTATTCTTACTATTATGGCTTATTATCATTTATAGTACAAAAACAAAAATCTTAATGATTAGATCATTCCTTTTTTTTAATTTTAATAATATTATCCCCTTATTTTTGTGATATTATTAATGGAATAAAAGAGTAAACATAACAAAAGAGTATTAAAAATTTTTGTTTTTGTTTTTGTTTTTGTTTTTAATCTCTGTATGTTAAGTTTACATAACCCTTAAAATTAATAATACAATTATTTTATTTAAATAATTATAATGTACATGATTTACTTGTTTTAAACATATAAGCTTAAGCTAAAATAGGTAAATTAAAGATTTGGCAACAGTAATTACTAATTTATTATCAGCAGTACCATTTTTTGGACAAGATTTAGTAGAATTAATTTGAGGAGGATTTAGTGTAAGCAATGCTACACTTAATAGATTTTTCTCTCTTCATTTCTTATTACCATTTTTATTAGCTGCTTTAGTAATAGCTCATTTAATGGCTCTTCACACACATGGGTCAAATAATCCTAATGGAATATCTTCAAATGGGGATAGATATGCAATGCATCCTTATTTTACATTTAAAGATCTTGTAACTATCTTTGCATTTTTATTAGCTTTATCTGTTATAGTTTTCTTCTATCCTAATTTATTAGGACATAGTGATAATTATATTCCAGCTAATCCTATGAGTACACCTCCTTCTATAGTTCCTGAATGATATCTGTTACCATTTTATGCTATTTTAAGATCTATACCTAATAAATTATTAGGAGTTATAGCTATGTTTGGTTCATTATTAATTTTATTAATATTACCTTTAACTGATTTATCTCGAATAAGAGGTAGTCAATTTAGACCAGCTATGAAATTAGCTCATTGATTCTTTATTGTAAATTTTGCTATATTAATGTGAATTGGATCTCAACATCCTGAAAGTCCTTTCGTAGAAGTAGGACAATTTGCTACAGCATTTTATTTTTCTTGATTCTTAATAATTGTTCCTATAATTGGTATGGCTGAAAATACTTTAATGGATTTAGCTACAGATAAAAATTAAATATTATTTTAATTTATAATTTTATATTATATAAATTATATTTTATTAGATAAATTTAATTCTCATAAAGACTAATTTTTATTTAATTAATTTTTGTTTTATTTACCCCCTTTTGATTTATTTATATTTAATTAATACTATAAAAGAATATATAGATTAAAAATATATATAAATAAATAATTATTGTGAAAATTTATTTATTTAATGATATTAATTTAAATACAAACAATGATCTAACTAAGTTACATTTATTAACAATTAATTAATTGAATATAATTTATATTAATATAAATACAAATTTAATAATAAATAAGGTAGAATTAGTTTAATTGGCAAAATAATGTCTTGTGGCGACACTGTTCAGAGTTCAAATCTCTGATTTTACCCTTAATTAGTTTATTTAATTAATTTAATTTCAAAAATATAATGATTTTAATTAAGAATGAGTTAAGATATTTAAACCTGTAAAATTTAATATAAAATTTATATTAGATTTTAAGTGAAAGTTCTAGGTCTATAAATAAACTTAAGTTAAAATAAAAAGTTTATTTAATAATTTCATTGTATATTAATAAAGATAGAATAATCTTTGGATAAAAAAATAGAAAAATATTCATTTAAATAATAAATATAATTATATCAAATACTTTTGTAATTTAAGTTCTCATAAATAATTTATTAATAATTAATAAATTGTTTAATATACTAAATTAGTTTATTTTTTTAAATGTGAAATCTTTAATTCTTATACTTAGACTTATTAATATTTAGATTATATCAGTAATATTTTATAAAACATAATTATATTATTTTATAAGATATATGAACTTAATTAGTCTTGTAGATATATTTTACTTCTAACTCATTTGATTATTTAAATTAATAATAAAAGAAATAAATTGTTTAATTAAATTAATTAAGCTGAAATAGTTTAAATGGTTAAAACTTACTATTCATGATGGTAAAACAAAGGTTCAATTCCTTTTTTCAGCTATTGAAAAATATTATTAATTTATTTATAATTTAATAAACAATGTTTAAAATTAATATAACAAATATGATATCTTAAAAGGATATAGTTATTGAATTTCAATATCAGTAAATTTTATAACAATAATTGAACTATTACTATTAATGATTGAATCATCTAAATAATACATATCAATCATTGTGTACAATCTACTCATAATAAATTGAGTCAATAATAATGATGAACTATCTCTATTAATTAAAATAGGAGTTGAAATACTTAAATTTATTCCTTCATCAATATTATATCCTGTAAGATCAGGATAAAAACTAAGATTTACTCAGTAATTATCCGTATCATTTAAACTATTCAAGAAATCAGAGATATCTAAAGTTAAACTTTTTAAATTTAAAACTGAACCTTTTACTTCTCGATAATTTAATGATTTAACATTAAAATCGTGTACAAAATGAATTTCATTTTGACAAAAAGGTGTTAATAAAGATAATGAATATATACTGGTATTTTTATATGTAATATATAAAATTAATATAATAGAAAAATATTCTAATAACATGAAGTTTAAATGAATATGGATTAATTCCAATCAATAAATTGGAAATAAAGAAAGTTATTATTAAAAAAATTAAAGGTAACAAATCAATTATTGTTAATTGAAAATGTATAATTATAAAAGTTAAAATTAAAAAATATAAAAACATTGTTGTAAATGTTTAGTAAACCCTTTGGGACTTGTATTAAATGTCTAATATTTATTTATGATATAAATATTACTTGCTAATTACAAAATAAACTTATATTTTGTTTAGCGGATGAATATTAATTTGATGTCATTAATACTGTATATTGGATTAATATATAATGATTTTCTTTGTTTTCAATATTAAATAAGTTGTAAATATTTTCTAATCCTTTTGATATTAATGTTGAAATTATAACAGGATTGCTACAATTATTTACCATAAATTCATTAGTGATTATAACTTTAGGTTCTCTTATAAATAAACCTTCATTGTTTTTTAAAACAAGTTCGATATTTACTGCAAAATCTTGATTAGGTAATGATTCCAATCAAGTTTTAACATCGAAAATAGTTCAATCAGAAGTAAAAATATAATAATAAGTATCTCCATATGTTATGAAGTAACTAGTATCGTTAGCTAATCTACTTGTTAAAACTTCTTGATAATTTTTGGTAAATGTAATTACATTAGTTGAGATATCTTTAGTAAAAATTAAACCATTTTCAGTTTTAGAATAGTTAAAAATTAAAAATCTAATTAAAAAGAAAATTAGGAAACCTAAAATAAAAGGAATTAAATTTATGAATAAAAAATTTTCTGATAAAAATTGCATTAAAAAGTATTTGTGTGATTTCAATAATTGTTTGATATTTTAACGTCCTAACAACTAAAAGACGTCAGTTAAACAACTTCGAACATTTATTTTCTTAAAAGTGGTCCTGTCTTTGCTAAAATTTTATTTTTAAATTAAATATAGATAGTTTTAAATTAAATCTGTAAACTAAAAGTATAGATGACAATTAAAATTAAATAAAAACATCAAAGTAATTTAAAGGAATTATTAAGGATAACTAGCAAATTTATTAAAAAGGAGGTGTAAAAACCAAAAGCCACAAACTTCTTAATATTTATATTAAAAGTAAGCAAATTGTGACGATCCTAAGGGAAACCTTAAATATTAATACTTCCTGAAGCAAAACATTGTATTAAGGAAAGGAAAGGAAATCAACCGAGACTCCAAAAGTAATGGTGAGTGAAATTGGATTAGCCTAAAGAATATAATAATTTGAAATTATAAAATATTAATTATAAAGAATGAAGTTGGAATATCATTAATTATAATTTAATTATTATTATAATAATTATTTTTAATAAAATAAAATAATTACCAAAGAAGGTATCAGTCCTGTAAAATTATAAAATATTTTTAAATAAAAATAAGTACAATGAGAGAAAACTTGTTGGAATATAGGGGAACCATCCTCTAAGGCTAAGTATAATAAATTTAGCGATAGTGAAAAGTACTGTAAAGGAAAAGTTGAAAAAGTTCGTTGTATAACGAAATGAAATAGTCTTGAATTAGTAATTCTATAAGCAGTTGAAGTTTTAAAATATAAAATGACAACGTACCTTTTGCATAATGGGTCAGTAAGTTAATAATAATAGCAAGGTTAATTAGCCTTAGCGAAAGCGACTAAATTATTTGTATAATAAAATTTATAAAATTTTTAAAATATTTTTACTAAAAAATAGAATAAATTCCTTATAAATAAAATATTAATTATGAAATAAGTGATTTATTTACAAAATAATAATTATGGGATAGTTACTATTATTAGACCCGAAGCCAGTTGATCTTTCCAAAACCAGATTATAATGGATCGAACGGTTGAATGTTGAAAAATTCTCCGAAGAGTTTTGGAAAGCGGTGAAATGCCAATCTGAACTGGTGATAGCTGGTTTTCTACGAAACATATTTAAGTATGACATCTATGAATAAATTTATGGAGGTACAGCACGTTAATTCCCAACTAATAATAATAATAATATATTATTAAAAGTTTAGGTTGAGGGGATCTCGAAAATCTTACCAATGGAAATGAAACTCGGAATAACATAAATTGATAATAGATATTCAGACTATTCATGATAAGTTGAATAGTCAAGACGGAAACAGCCGAGAACATGGATCAAGGTCCCAAATGATTATTAAGTGAAATTAAAGGAAGTAATAGATTGAATGCAGCTGTAAAGTGAGCCTGGTAGTCGCTATCTTTTAAAGACCGTTGTAACAACGTAGCAGCCCTTAGACTATTGCGCCATAAATTTAACGGGTCTTAAATAATCAACCGATATCCTGTTAATTATAAATATAATTAAATTATGTTTATAAATTAGGTAGTAGAACATTCAGTATAATTGATGATAAACAGTGTTTCATTGTTTGAAAATAACTGAAGAGATAATGCTGACATGAGTAACGTAAAGAAGTTATAATACTTCTCGCCGAATACAAAAGGGTTATAAGGAAAGGTTAAACCACCTTATGTTAATGCGGCCTCTAAGGTTCAGAACCAAAGTTTTGACTGATGAGTAATATATTGAAAATCTATATGGTAAATTATAATAGATCAGGAAAATTAAATATATATAATTTATTATAAAATTTAAATTATTAACTACCGTACCCTAAACCGACACAGGTTTGTAAGTAGAGTATACTAAGGCGAAGAGCTAAAAGTTGTTAAGGAACTCGGCAAATTGTTCTCATAAGTTTGACAATAAGAGAAACCATATAAAATTTAAATTAACCATAATTTAATTCTTAATATGGTATAATAAAATCGGAGGCCACGACTGTTTACTAAAAACACAATTCAGAGCAATGATTAAGATAATAGTATTCTGAATGAAATTTGCTCAATGCCATTAATATAAAAGAGGTAATTTTAAAGTTACTAATTGAAAGTCTGGTTAATAGCGGTCTTAACTATGAGGATCCTAAGGTAGCAAAATAAATTGGCCATTAAATGTGGTCTAGTATCAATAATGTAACGATGGTCTCACTGTCTCTACAACTTGCTCAGTGAAATTGAATTGCGAGTGCAGATGCTCGCTATCTTCAGAGGGACGGGAAGACCCTATGCAGCTTTACTATAGTTAGTTATTATAATGATTTTAATTCAATTAATAGTAATTAGGGATGTCGATAGACTAATTTTGGAATACCTTATAATTAGAATGAAATTTTTGTTTACCTTATAAATTGAAATTTAAGGGATAAATGACTAATTGGTAGTTTGACTGGGGCGGTCGTCTTTAAAAAAGTAGCAAAGTACATCCAAAGATTTAATAAATTTATAATATTATAATTATTTGTTATAATATACAGACAAAAAAAATAAAATTAAATTCTTTAATATAAATAAGAATTAAATAAAAATAAAACTTAATAAATTTGTTTTATTATAACAAGGTATAGCTAGAAATTGAATGGAAATCAATAAATTAGTGAAAGGTTTTGAATAGTATAATGGCGGAAAGCATACCTAACTGAAAGACTTAGAAGTCAAACAGATATGTAAGTAGGGCATAGTGACCCCTCGCTATAAAATGGAATAGACGGGGATCAATCGATAAAAGTTACGCTAGGGATAACAGGCTGATAGCCGGTAAGAGTACACATTGTTCTGGCTGTTTGGCACCTCGATGTCGACTCATCCTATCCTCCGGGTGAAGAAGCTTGGAAGGGTTCGGCTGTTCGCCGATTAAAAGGGTACGCGAGTTGGGTTTAATACGACGTGAGTCAGTATGGTCCCTATCTTCTGAAGAGATAAATAGTAAAAAGGGGAAGACCTTCTAGTACGAAAGGATCAATAGGCTGTGTTTCTCTAGTGCACCAATTGTTGAATTTAATTTTTTAAATAAGCATAGTTGGGTAGCCACAAACATATTAGATAAGCGCTGAATGTATATAAAGCAAGAAACTAACCCCTAGATACTATCTTAAGTTTATTTCTATTATTTATTTATTAAATAATATATCTTTGTATTATATTAATCCATAATATATTCTAAGAAATGAAATAATATTTAATTTTATAAGAAAAAGAACATTTCTTAATAGGATGCAAATGTAAGTAACTGTGAATTATTTAGTTTAGCATTACTAATTAATAAATTAGACTTGATGTTTAAAATTGTCCCATTTTCTAACTCTATAATATATATATATATATTTATGTATGACGATAGGTTGTTATTTATTTTAGAGTAATTTACAAGAACTCCTGGTCCATCTTGAATGGTTAACATTTCTAGAATACTTTCATCTAGAAAATGACTATTACAAGCAGCATTTATTCTCTCTTTTAAAAAATGAGATATGACTATGTGGTTAGAGTTTTTAGTAATTAAAATTGGTTTACTTAATGCAATAACTGGTGTATCTTCCGAATACATCATTAAAGAAGAAATAAAATCAAATGTAATCACATAAACTTGATCAGGATCTAAATTATTTAGAAACTGTTTAACTTCTAAATAATCATTAAAATAAAATCTTGTTTAATTATTAAAAACAAACATAGAATGTGGCATAATTTGATCTAAAAATGTAATATTTTTTATAGTCATTATAAATATTTAAAATTGATTGCAATAATTTAATTATTATTTAGTGTCCTATCAAATAAAAGACATAGAAATAAGGTGGGTAATATTAAATCTTTTATAAAGATTCATTTTAATTCTATTAAAAGAGTATACTATTTATAATAAAGTGATACTCTTTTGAATTTGAAAGAAAAGGATAAGTTAATTAGGTTATCCTTTTCTATAAGAAATCCTGAAGTTTTTCATTGATCTAAAATAAATTTGATAATTAAATCTGAATTGCTTTTATTATTAACTAAAAAAGGTTCAGATAAATTTAAAGTAGCTTTTGAAAAAGATTTCGAAGTAGCAAATAATGGGATTAATAAATAATTTCTATTATAACACCTTTTTATTTGTGTCAATATTATAAGCTTTGGTAGCTACCAGTTTATTATTTCTAAATATTAAATTTCTTTTGTTTTCAGTTAGTTGTAATGTATAAACTTGTTCAAGCAATTTTATATGTCCTTTTGATAGATCTCTCATTCATTTAGTCTGATGTTTTTTCAAAATTGCATTTTTATTAAGTAAATTTTCAAAATCTTCAAAAGTTAGTGGAATATCATGAGATAAACCTTTTACTTTATAAATAAGTTCGTCATTTTCAGTAACTAAACAATATACTTTAGGACTTAAGAAAATAGCTTTTTTACAAACATGTTCTAATTTCATTTTCCCTAAAATTTTTGAATCAATCATTTCTTGTGGTAAAGGTTTATTAATAAAAGCGCTATCAGTGTCTGAATAATATAATATGAAATCTGGATTGTTTTTAAAAAATGACATATAAATTCTAGCATAAGCTGTAATTGCTGCAGCTATACTAATACTCACATTATGAGATTTATTATCTTCTTCCAATTCGATTGTATTTTTATATATTACTAAAATATAATCACCTATTTCTTTATGATCAATAATATTATCTAGATATTTATTTTCAAAATCTCGGAAATAATCTTTATGCATCACATTTATATTCGGGAAATTATCATCCATTCCGAATCTACCATATAAACTATTAAGTAAAATTTTAGCGATATAATTCATTGGATCTGTTTTAGGATATTGTAATCTTAAATTATATAAGAAATTTACATAATCTTTAAATATATTTTTTGAATCAAAGGTATAACCTCAAAGGATTTTAAATTTATAACCATATTTTTCTGCATTATATAACTCTTCTGAAAATAACATATCTTCTCAAGTTCCAATTGGAGCAATTGTTTTATTAATTCCATTAATTTTAACTCTAGTTTGTAAAATCGGATGCTGAATATCATCTGGAGCAAATATTTCACAATAAAAGAATCCAAAAGCATTTTTATTAATATTTAATATATTTCCTTCAAAATATGTTGGCATTCCTATTGGCATTAATTGAGATTCCATTTGAGATGGATATAATGAATTAACATCATAACTTTTAATTTTAACTCCCGGTTTAGATTTAGGAATGTACATATCAACAGCTCCTCCAGTATAACCACTTCTAATGTTTTTAGCAACTTCACCTGATATTTGAGGTATAGTATTTTCAACCATGAAATTACTTCTAAATATACTAAAAGCTAATGATGATAAAGTAGGATAATGATGAATGTTTTTACCAAATAAATCAAAGATCATATTATTAAATTTATATACAACTTGATAAAGAGAAATACAATCAATTTCACAGTATTTAATTGCTTCTGTTTTTAAGTTTCAACTTTTAAAATTAGTTTTATAATTATTATAATCATTTTTAGAAATATTATCAAAATATTTAATATCTGGTATTTTTCCAATATAATCTAAATTATTTTTATCAATAAATAAATGAGGAAAAATAGATTTTTGATTTACTACCATAAATGCTTGAGTTAATTTTCTTAATGAATGAAGTAATAATAAATAACTATCTTTAAATTGTATTTGATATTCATTATTATTACCATAATTTACCCCTAAAGTAATAATTCTATCTTTATGAATTATAGGTTGAACACTTCCAATTTTCACTAAATATTTTAATAAGAAGATTATATCGAATTTAGCTAAATTATGAACATAAACTTTATAACCATTATATTTTCTAATCATAATAGATTTTAAACAATCTAAAATCATTTGTTCAACATTTTCATAATCTTTTAATCAAAATGATTTACAGAATTTACCATTATAAAATGAAATAATATAAGGTATTAAGGTGTTTTCATCTTTATATGTCTCTATATCTAAAGTTATAAAATTATCTATTATTTTTTTAGATTTTTTAGTTTTCGCAATAAATTTACCTTTCAGGTCTTTAACATATAAATATTGTTGACCGTCTTCAAAATAATATTTTTTATTCTCAATAATTCTAATAAATCTGTTTTCACTTAAAATTTCATCTTTAAATTTTAGTAATAAGATTCCATCTTTTAAAATTTCTACTTCATTATAAGAATTAAATTTAGAAAACATAATAGTTTCACCTTTTTTATTTTGAATAATTAAAAGTTCACCATTTTCAATATTAATAGTTTTAGTTAATCTTCCAAAATCTATTGGGTGTATAGATATAGGTAAATTCGTTTCATTGATTTTAATAAATTTTATTTTTATATTTATATCATCTTTATTTTTAATTTTACCTTCTTTAAACCCATAACTTAATATTAATGATTCAATTTGAGTTTCATTATAATATTCTGATTTAAATTTCATAGATTCAATTATAAAGTCAATATATCAAGAATAATCGGATTTATTTAATCTTTGAACTTTACCAATGGAGGAATATTCACCATTTATATATTTAATTTTAAATAAAATAAACATATGATTATTACCTGTAAAATTACTTTCTATTTCATTTCAAAATTTATTCATTATATTTTCTAATAAAGTTTTTGTGAAAATTTTACTATTAACATTTATAACTGAATCATTTCAATTATACTTAGATGCAACTTTTCTCATTTTAAAAACATTATAAGCTGCTAAACTTATAGTTGGACTATCTTCATTAACATCAGGGAATATTACAAAGAATATAATAAAAACTAAAAATATTAAGAATAACTCGAATAAAATAAATAATTCTGCTTTTTTATGTTTAAAAATAGAACAATTTTCTAAATATTTAATTAATGATGTTTTTGAATAATTTAAGGGGGTAATAGAATTAAAGATTGTAATTGAACCTAACGCATTTATAATTTGAGTTGATATTAATTTATCATTTTCAAATAAAAATCTTGTGTCATTTAAAGATCTGATGAAAGAAGTTTCATTAATGAATTTATCTCTAAATTCAAGAACTAAATCTCCATTTTTGAAGATTCTCACGAAATTTTCTTTTTCATAGTGGTTAATCACAGCTACGTTTTTTGTAGTTAATTGCATTATAAATTTGTTATTAGTTTGATCTAATAATTTTCCAAATTTTAACGGATCTTTTGTTATTGGTAATTTATAATGTGAATATATTTGATATTTTGTCATTTATTATTTTAGTTTAGGTTTGTATTAAAGTCTTTCCTTAGCACTTTGGCAAAAGACTATCTTATTTTACTTAGGTTAAGACGCTCATAGCTTGAGTCACCTCCTTATAAAACGCTTAGACGAGGATAATTAATTATAAGGTCTTCTCGTTCTCCTGTTATAAATCAGCTAGGACCTGACTTAGAAAAATCTAAGATTTTGTATTTACTACTCTTTAAATTATTAATAACAATAGTTAATTTCATGAAAAATTTAAACAATTGTTGGTCATTCAATTTTAGTAAAAGAAGGACTATTTATAAGTAAATCATACTCTTTTGAATTTAAATGAAAAGGTAAAGGATATATCTTGTTTTTTATTAAATCCAGAAGAGTTTCATTGATCTAATATAAATTTAATGATTAAAGCTGGGTTGCTTTTGTTATTCACTAAAAATGGTTCAGATAAATTTAAAGTTGGAACTGATAAAGATTTCGAAGAAGCAAATAATGGGATTAATAAATAAATTTTATCATCACCAATTAATTTTATGAAATTCGATATTTCACTTAAGCTACCATCAAAATAATGATGTCTTCATCCTGATCTCATGTCAACTTTTATACTAGAATGGATATCTTTTAAAAAAGATATATTTTTAGAAGTTAAATTCATTTTTAAATTAAAATTGATTGCAATAACCCTTTGGGACTTGTATTAAATGTCTAATATTCAATTAAGAAATATTACTTGTTAATTATAAAGTATATTCCTACTTTATTTAACTATAATTAGATTGTTGTTTTATAAATTTAGTTGATATACCTACTGTATTTCAATTTCAGTAAATTTTACGACAATAATTGAATTATTATTATTTAATGAATTCATAAAATAATAATGGCTTAAATAACAAATATTTTAAAAGTGTATCTCTATTCAAGAAAGGGAAATGTATTACAAACAATGATAATAATGAAGGGGGGTTTGAATTTATTTAATTTTATTTAAATTATGTTTTTTAATAAAACAAATTATTCTATTTTTAATAATTTTTAAGTAATAATGAATTTTAGTTATAAATTTTACATTTATAATAATTGGTAAATATTGATTATTAAATATTTTTTTTCTAGTATTAAATATAAGAAAGGGAAATGCATTAATTTAGGTAATCTGCGGTAAAAAACACAACACAAAAATTGAATAATTCTCTTGCTGTTAGATTTGCTCCATGGTTTGCCATAATTTGTATAAGTTCTTGATTAATCATAAGTATATCTTGATTAGGAACTATTTCTATATTAACTGGTGGAATTGGTAATACAGTTGTTACTGTGCTTGTACCATCAGTAATAGTTTGACCAGCTATATCAATTGTATTTGTATCAGGAGAGAATCTAGGAGTTTGAGTATCTATTGATGTCACACTATCTTGAATTAGACTAGGTCTATCAGAATAGTTTTATCATGAATCAGTTTGTACATTTTTATCTACTTTTTCTACTTGTGGGTTAAAATAAGAAGAAGCAAATGAATAACTTAATCCTCCAGCTATCACTGTAAATACAGAATAAAAAACCACATCACTGTTTAATAATGAATCTAATATGAATGTCATTTATATTATCAAAAATAATGTATCTAAAATTAGTATTAAAAATAAATTTAATAACGGTAACAATTATAATAAATTTTACTTATAAGTAGCATCTTCTAAATCAACTTTCATAGAAATAGAAGTGAATAGCTATTGTTATAAATATCTAGGTTTTTAAATTTGATTAGGTTTTTTATCTAACATTAATCAGTTGATTAATGGGTACTTTAGTGAGCGATCCTCTTTAGGATTTAAACCTAAATCGACATTTTTAAGGAATGCAGTTCTATCGTTAAACTAAGATAATTTATTTAATTTTAAAAATTTATTTTTAATACTAATTTTAGATACTTTTAATTAAAAAACTTTACAATGATGACAATCTTTAATTACGCTTTAGAAATAAAAAGCGAAATAGTTTTTTATACATTATTTACAGGAGTAACTACGGTGATAGGATGATCGTGATATTCTAGTTCTATCAAACAAAACGTTTTAGAAACTGTTTCAAAAGGAACAATGAATTCTCCTGTTACAGATACAACTGTAACACCTAGAACTTTCTCCTTTACTCCAGATCAATTAAATTTAATGCAAAGTCATACCGATAAAAGTGTTCAAACAATAATTGATTACTCTTCAAGAAAAGTTACAATTGGTCCTAAAATGACTATAGAAACATTTACTAGTGATGGTATTACAAAAACTTCTCATTTAGAAAAAACACATACTTGAACAGATGTAATTGATAAACAAGCATCTTTAATTTCTAAATCAGTTCAAACTGATCATAATTTAGAAGGTTTAATTATTCCTATCTCAGAAAAAGGAGTTCAAAGTCCCCCAATAAAAATTTCTGAAAAAGCGATTCAAGTTTGTAGTGAATTAATGGATAAAAATATTCAAGCTCAACCTACATTAAGTGTTGATACCATTAATATAAGTCCAGGTTTATCCAAATGAGAAACTTATTCACATTCTTCAAAATCAATACAAACTTTATTCAATAAATTAGAACAAAGTATTCAAACAATGCCAAATCCTGATTTACTTATACATGGGGAAGCACCTTCAATAGGAAAATTTATAGATCCTACATTTATAACTGATATATATAACCCATACTATTATATTGATGGTTATATGTTTGGAAATGAATTAATAACTAATATCACTTCTTTAATAACTGGTTAATTTATTTTAAAAACAAAAACAAAACAAAATTATTTTATTAATTTAACCCCCTTTAAAATATTTTAAATCCTTAAATTAAGTTGATTTAATTTAATTTAATTTCAGAATTACCCGAATTATATATATTATAGAGTTAGAAAATGGGACAATTTTAAACATCAAGTCTAATTTATTAATTACCTTTTATCAGTAAATATTAATTTCAAGTCTGATAGATATAAGGAGTTTGATATTCAATGGTTTGGATTAAGGATTAGCGAAATTCTTATTTAAGGTTCGAATCCTTCTAACTCTATAATATACAATTATTTAAATAAAATATAGAGCTCGATTTCTAACTTTTCCTTGACGAGGTAAATTTAAGGTTTTCTTTAGTAAAAGAGAATATTAAATATTCAGTTTTCGTTAATTTTCATATTAATTTACGACTTTATTAATTTTATTAATTTTATTAATTTTATTAATTTTATTAATTTTATTAATTTTAAAATAATTATTATAAATTATTATAATTATATTTCAAAAATATTCTTTAATTAGAATATTATATTTTTAGGTTTAACCTACATTAAAAATTTTATTAAATTGAATGATTTATAAAAATTAAATGTTTACAGCCTTAATCGTTAAAATTTTATTTGTATATAAAAATAAAATTTTAGATCGAAGATTAATAATATATAATTTTATTAATAGGCTTAAATAAAAGTAAAAATGAAATTTGTATTAATAAATATATTAAGTTTTACAACAATAATATCAAGTGTATTAGTTATAACATCTCAAAATCCTGTGATATCAGTAGTATATTTAATTTCTGTATTTGTAAATGCAGCAGGTTATTTAATATTATCTGGAATAGGTTTTCTTGGTTTATCTTATATTATTGTTTATGTAGGTGCTATAACTGTATTATTTTTATTTGTTATTATGATGATTAATATTTCATTAACAGATATTATAGATACAGGAAAACAATATACTAAAAATTTACCTTTAGTGTTTGTAGTAGGTTCATTATTCTTGTTTGAAATGTTTAACATTTTACCATTTAGTTTTAATAATGTATCTGGTTTAAATTCAATTTTTGATGCTATTACTAATTTTAATTTATTTATTTGAAATAATAATAATTTAAATTTTATTAATAATATTCATACTACTTATCAATCTAATATTGCAGATACTACATTTATTTCATTTAGTCAAATAGAAGCTATAGGACAATTAATTTACACTTATGCTGCTGTATTATTAATTATATGTAGTATTATTTTATTATTATCTATGATAGCACCTATTTTTATATCATTAAATAAAAAATAAATGTATCTAATTTATTCAATTATTATTTATTTACCCCTTATTTTTATCTAATTTGTCATAATAATGTTTAATTTGTTTTAAATTAAATAAATAAGAGTTAAGTTTACAGATGGTTTCTGTAATAGATCTGCAAAATCTATAAATATTAGGGTTCAATTCCCTCTTAACTCTATAATCATAAAAATTTCATTTAATAATAATATTAAATTATTATAATTAAAGTAATCTATTAATTAAAATAAAATTAATATAATTAAAAATAATATATAATAAATTCTCTTAGTTCAATGGTAGAACTGCATTCTTCTAAAGTGTTAATTTTGGTTCGAATCCAAAAGAGAATAAGAATATATTAAACTATTAAAAAATTATATTTCTAAAAGTTAAAAAGAATAGTAAAATCTTTTTCATAATAACTATTTAGATAATTAATTTATTAATTAGGTTGTTAATATAAAAATAAATTATTGTTACAGTATCTTTTACTTTATGTATTTTCTAACAATTTATTTAGAAAAATTTATATCTAATTAAATTATTTATTTTACTTATAAATATTTAAATTATTAATTAAAAATTAATTTAATTAATTTATAAAGTTCTGTGGTTAATTTTAATTAACTATAAATCAATATTTATATCTATTTCAATTTTATGAAAATGTAATATAAGATTATTTTTTTTTAAAAAAAATTATATATTTAAATTATTCTGTAATAAAATTAAATAAGATAATTTAAAGACTAAAGTAAATATTTAAAAATGAAAAATCAATTAATAATAAAATAAAATATAGAAATAAATAAAGATGATAAATATTATTATCTATGAATACAAATAATTTAATTTTAACTCTATTAAATCTAATAATAAATTTATTAGATGTATTATTAGTGATATTACCTATATTATTATCTGTAGCCTTTATGACTATAATAGAAAGAAAACAATTAGCAGCTCATCAAAGAAGAGTTGGTCCTAATACTACAGGATATTATGGTTTATTACAACCTTTTAGTGATGCTCTTAAATTAATAGTTAAAGAAACTGTTATACCTTCTCAATCTAATAAAATATTATTTTATTTAGCGCCTGTGTTTTCTTTAATATTTAGTTTATTAGGATGAGGAATAATTCCTTTTGGACAAGGATTAACTTTATTTGATTTTACATTAGGAATATTATATACCGTAGCTTTATCTTCCTTAGGAGTATATGGAGTATTATTTGCAGGTTGATCAGCAAATTCTACTTATGCCTTTTTAGGTTCTTTAAGAAGTACTGCAGCTATGATTAGTTATGAATTAATTTTAAGTTCAGCTATATTAATAATAATAATATTAACAGGTTCATTTAATTTTACAACTATAATTGAAAATCAACAAGCTATTTGATATATTATACCATTATTTCCAGTGTTTATATTTTATTTTATTTCTATATTAGCTGAAACATCTCGTACACCTTTTGATTTACAAGAGGCTAAAAACTAATTGATTTGGCCTCTATAAATATCGCTATATGCTGGAACACCCTAAAGCTTTAAGTACTAATCTAATTTTAAATAATAATAATTATAAATAGATAGTTAAAATCTTAAAGATAATACAATGGACAATCAGCAGGAAACCAAAAATATAAAATTTAAGACCAGTGGTTTAAAATCAAATCAAACACAATAATTCTTAAAATTAAAATTGAGTAGGATCCTCAGAGACTATACGCGATAATTTCTAATAACAAAATGAAATATGATATAGTCCAACCATTATTGAAAGATAATGGATAAAATATTATATTTAAATTATTATTATTACTTATTTTACTTGTTTTAATTTACAAAATTTACTATGATAAACTTCAATACGATAATTTGTTTTCTATTTTTTATATTCAGTGTTTTTATACTATACCTATTAAACCTTTAAAAACTTATAGTGAGATTTCTAATACTAATTTATTAAAGAAAGATTTAAGTAATTTAGGTGGGGTTTATGGTTTTATACATATTAAATCTTCTAAACAATACATTGGTTCTAGTTCAAATTTATATTCTAGAATAATGAATCATATAAAAGGTAGAGATTCTAACTTAAGATTACAAAGATCTATACAAAAATATAAATTAGAAAGTTTTAATTTAATAATATATTATTTTCATACCGATCCTAATGTATTGTTAACAGATATTGAAACTACTGTTATATCTGCTTTTCCTTTTTCTTCTCTATTTAATTTTAAAAAAAAAAGGCTAATTCAATGTCAAGGTATAAGCATAAAAACACAAGCAAGATAAAAAATGAAATCAAGATTTGTAAATAAATAATTAAACTAATATAATATATTAATTTGATATGTTTATTTATCGAATTAAATATATGTTGGAATCTGAATTAGTAGCTGGTTTCTTTACTGAACATTCTAGTGTACCTTTTGTTTTCTTTTTCTTAGCTGAATATGCTTCAATAGTTTTATTTAGTTGTATAACTTCTATTTTATTTTTAGGTGGATATCATATGCCTGAATTATTTATTAATGATTCTTTAATTAATTTACAATCTATCATACTTGGATTAAAAACATGTTTATTCTGTTTTATGTTTGTATGATTTAGAGCTACTTTACCTAGAATGAGATATGATGCTTTAATTGAATTATGTTGATTAAATTTATTACCTGTTTGTGTAGCTTTTATTATTTTAGTACCTAGTATTTTAATAGCATTTGATATTTCACCTTATTAAATTATTAAATATAAATTAAATTTATTCTCTAACCCCCCTTAAATAAATAATGAACAATAATTTTAAACTTCTAATTTAATTTAAAATGATTCTGTTTAATTTTAAAATAAATAAAATGACGATAGTTTTAAAATAATACAAATAATTAAAAGAGATACAAAAAATTGCCATAAAGCATATAAAATATAACAATAATAAAAATTATTGTTTAAATATCATAAGAATTTAATTTTGGTTCCGATTGAACGTTGTTCAGTAGTTTTAAGACATGCAAATCATTGTTACCGAAAAATATTTTAAGGTAATAAGGTGTAAAGGTGAGGATAGTAAATAAGTTACTTTATAATTTCCATAAATAGGAAATAAATATAATAAAAATTTAATTTATATAAAAGGAATTATTCTGTTATAAAATACTATTTACTTTGATTAGGTAGTTGGTAGGGTAAATGCCTACCAAGCCGACGATCGATAGCTATGTTTGAGAGAACAGATGGCCACATTGGGAATGAAATCTCCCAAGTAGTTTTATACTACCAGCAGTCAAGAATATTAGTCAATGCTCGAAAGAGTGAACTAGCTAACTGAAATCAATTAAAATAATTGATAACATAAGGGAAAATAATGATATTACCTTATTATTAGTGTCGTCCAAATCTGGTGCCAGAAGACTCGGTAAGGCCAGAGACACAAATGTTAATCGTCTTAATCAGGCGTAAAGGGTTTGTAGGCGGCTTTAAAATTTACTTATAAAAAATAATAAGTAAAGAATAAAAGCTAGAATCAAATAGAGGATATATGAAAGAATGCTTAGAGTAGGTCTGATATCCTTAGATACTAAGTAGAATATTAAAGGCGAAAGCTTTTTTCCATTAATGATTGACGCTCAGAAACGAAGGTGAGGATAGGAAATAGGATTAGATACCCAGATACCCCTCTCTGTCAACGATGAATGGTAGTTATTAGTAAAATTATTAATGGCAATGTTAACACGATAACCATTCCGCCTTGTGAGTACAACTGCAAAGTTGAAAACAAAAAAATTAGTCGGTTTCGGAGCAAACGAAGTGAAGCATGTTATTCAATACGATAATCCGCGTAAAACCTTACCAGTTCTTGAATAAAAACTTGTATATATTTTTTATATATAAAGGAATGTTTAAAATTTAAAAATATGAAAATATTTTAAATAGTAAATTAAAACATTTAATACAGGTGTTGCATGGCTGTCTTCAGTCCGTATCGTGAGAACTGAGGTTAATTCCATTAACGGACGAAATCCCTATTGTTAATTTTAAATATTTTAATTTATTACATACTTAACAATTTATGATTCTTATAAAGTTTCATTTGGGGCTAAGACAAGTCCTTATGGCCCTTATGAACTGGGCTATAGACGTGCCACAAAAACTTTTACAAAGTGATGCCAAACTTTTTCTTAAAATGCATTATATATTTATTTTTTATTAGAGATAATATTATATTTAATGTAAAATAAATAATCGAAAGATTAATTAATGCATTTATTTTTAATTTATAAAAAAAAATAAAAATTAAATTTGGAAAGTAGGAAGAGCTAATCATTAAAAAAAGTTAAAATATAAATTTAGACGGATTGTTCTCTGCAATTCGGGAACATGAAGAAGGAATTTCGAGTAATCGTTGATAATAAGCGCAACGGTGAAACTAGCATCCGTGATGAACTAACTGTCTGTCGCTGGGAAGAAGCTTATATTGATGGAAATAAAAATGTTATTATAACTTTTCATAGTTAATATTTAATTTATATTTTTTTAATTTAAATAGTTATTTATTTTTTTTAATAATATAACGGCTATTTTAAACTAATTAGTTTTTATTAATTCAATTGAGTAACATCTCAAAAGTCATAGCAGGGTAGCCGTACTGGAAAGTGCTGCTGGAAAATAAATAAGAATTACCCCCTTTTGATTAATAATTAGTAAGAGATTAGTTGAGTGGTTTAATAGCATATTTACACTATGCAGACAGAGTTTCGATTACTCTATCTCTTATTTATAATTTTGTTTATTTTTTTTATAATTATATCTTTATAATTAAATAAATTTTATGTTTAACCAAAAATATTCTTAATTTATATTATATAATATATTTTTATATTATTTATATTTTAATGGATAGATTTAACATATATTTTTATATATATAAATTTTTATATAAACACTTATTAATTTGCGAGTGTGCCGAAATTTGGTAGCCGGGTAAATCTTAGGAATTTATGGTTTTAATCGTAAGAGTTCAAGTCTCTTTACTCGTATATAAAAAATAAAAATATATATATAAAATTTAAAAACAATTTTGTTTTTGTTTTTGTGTTTTAAAAGAAAATAAAAATATTTATTCAACAAATTATAAAAAGAAATTATATATTAAAATTTTTATCTAAAATAATCAAATTAGTTAAGAAGAGGTTAATAAAATAAAATAAAATAAAATATTATTATTTAAGATGGGGTTTTAATTAGTTGAATATTATATCCTTTTTATATTATTTATTTATTTAAATAATAATCTAAAGTTTGATACAAATTAAAAATCTGTAACATCTTTAGCTGAATTGGAAAAGCGTTTGCCTTCGAAGCAATTGTATATTGGTTCAAATCCAATAGGATGTAATAAAAATTAATTAAAACAAAATTTGTTAAATATATTTTAATTTAATTTAATTTAATTTAATTAATTATGATTAACATAAGAATAATAATAATAATAATAAGAATAATAATAATAATAATAATAAGAATAATAATAATAATAATAATATTAAAAATAAAAATTTTAATAATTTAAATAAAAGTAATGATGTTTATTAGTATCATGATTCTTATAGTGGCTATAGCCCTACCTTCAATAAATAGAAATATTTCACCAAATTTATATTTAAGAATATCTTCTTTATTATTACTTTATACTGGAGCATTAACTTTAAATGCTTTTTATATTCAGTCAATTGGATCAGGTATAGGTATATATAGTGGTTTATTTCAAATTACTTTATTCACACAATTATTTGATATAGTTATAGTATTAACAGGTTCTGTAATATTAATAGCTTGACCTTTAATAAATCATAAATTTATAGATAATAATTTAAATTTAAATGAAGAAGGTCATAATATATTATCAATAAATAATTATAGAATAAAATATTCAATAATAGTATTAATATCAACTTTAGGTTCTTTATTATTAATATCTTCTTCTAATTTAATTACTTTATATTTAAGTTTAGAATTACAATCATTTGGAGTATATATTTTAGCTTCCTTATATAGACATTCAGAATTAGCAATATCTGCAGGATTAAAATATTTTTTATTAGGTAGCTTAGCTTCTTGTATAATATTATTAGGTTGTGGTTTAATATATTCTTTCACAGGATTAACTAATTTAGATTCTATTTATAGTATGATTTCAGTAATTGATAATAATAATATATTATTAGGTTTTAGTTTAGGTTTAATATTAATTTTTATAGGATTATTATTTAAAATAGCAGCCGCACCTTTACATAATTGAGCCCCAGATGTTTATGCAGATAGTGCTACAATTATAACTACATGATTAACTATAATGCCTAAAATATCTATTTTAGTACTTTTATTTGAAATACAAACTCACATTAATTTAATAGAAAATATTAATATAATATTAGAATTAAATCCTTTAAATAATATAACAAATAATTATACTTTAAGTTTTAATAATAATTATTTATGAAGTAAAAATTTATTATTAATAAGTTCTTTATTATCATTATTAATAGGGACAATATTAGGTTTAGCTCAAACTAAAATAAAAAGATTATTAGCTTACAGTACTATTTCACATGTTGGATTTATTTTATTAGCTTTAGCAATTAATTCAGAACAATCTATAGAAGCTTTAATATTTTATATAATACAATATACTATTACAAATTTAAATACCTTTTTAATAATAATATTATTTGGATATATAATAAAAAATTCATTTAGAGATTTAATACAAAGTATTATGGTAGAAGATGAAACAGGTACAGAAAATGATATTAATTATATTTCAGAATTAAAAGGTCAATTTTTCTTAAATCCTGTTTTATCAATAAGTTTAACCATTTGTTTATTTAGTATGGCTGGAATACCTCCTTTAATAGGATTCTTCTCTAAACAGTTTGTATTATATTCAGCAATTCAAAATGGATATTACTTTATGTCTATTATAGCTATTATTGTAAGTATTATAAGTGCTTCTTATTATTTAAAAATTATAAAAATATTATTTACAGAAGAAGAAAATACTTCCGAATATAGTGATAAAGAATTAAAAATAATAACTAATTTAAATTCTAAATCTGAAATAGAAATAAGTAGTACTAACAGTTTTATAATATCTACTTTAACATTATCTATTTTATTATTTGTTCTTAAACCATCAATTTTATTAAATAGTACAACAATACTTTCTTTATCTTTATTTAATTTTTAATGAATAATTTATTAATGTTATTTATTCTGGTTCCTATTTTAGCTTTAGTCTTATTACTTTTAAATTTCCTATTTTCAGCTCATAGACCTGATGAATCTAAAATATCAGCTTATGAATGTGGATATTCAGCCATTAGAAAACAAAATAGAACTGATTTCCAAATTCAATTTTATGTAGTAGCTATGTTATTTTTAATCTTTGATTTAGAAATATTATTGTTATTCCCTATAGCTGTAACTTTATATAAAGTAAGTACTTTTGGTTTTAGTATAGCTTTAATTTTCTTTGTAGTATTAACAATAGGATTTATCTTAGAAATTGGTTCTGGTGCTATATCTATAGCTAAAACTTCACATACTAAAGTTAATAAATAAATTTTATTGACTAATAGAAATATTAATTAATCTATCTATATTTATTATTAAATTTACCCCCTTATTTATATAATTTTATTATATATTTTTTAAAGAAAAATATAATAATAATTAACTATTTCAATTAAATAATAATTTTAAATATTTATATTTAAAAGAATACATAAATTAAAGGGGGAATCTGATAATTGGTAATCAGTTGTATTTGCATTACAAATATGATAGTTCAAGTCTATCTTTCTCCATAAATTATATTTAATTAATAAAAATATAATAATTATAAGCCTCGATTGCTTAGTGGTCAAAGCGCTATTCTGAAGATATAGAAATGTGAGTTCAATTCTCTCTCGAGGCAAATTATATATTAATCAAAGAATTTATAATGTTTTAAGCCGAAATAGTTTAATTGGTAAAACGAATTCCTTGTAAGACTTTGATATTGGTTCGATTCCAGTTTTTGGCAAAATTTAATTTAATTTAATTAAATTAAATTAAATAACATCAAAAAATAGTTAAAACCCAAATAATATGAGTTGTAGTTTAATTTGGAAAAACATCATTTTTTGGTAATGAATAATATCAGTTCGAATCTGGTCAACTCAGTAAATTATTTATTTTTATATTTAATATATTTTTGTTTTTGTTTGTTTTTTAAGAAAGCAGAACTTGAGTGGTTGAGTGTCTCCCTTTTAAGGAGAAAGTCCTGGTTCAAGTCCAGGTGCTTTTAGTTTTAAATATAAATTTTATATAATAAATATATGAATATACATAAATATTTTGAATTTATAATTAAAATTTTAAATTCTAATTGTTAAAATAGAGAAATAATCTTTTAAATATTAAGGGCAGGTGATCCGATTGGTAATGGTGATTCTCTGTAAAAGAATTGGTTAACGCCGTAAAAGGTTCGATTCCTTTACTGCTCAATAATAAAATGGTAGATGACAAATTGGTCAGTCGCTCCTTTTGGGTAGGAGACATAAAGCATGTTCGAATCGTGCCTACCATATGTTAGGTGTTATGGCAGAGAGGTCATTGCGGAGTACTGTTAATACTTTTTTCATAGGTTCGATTCCTATTAACGCCTTAGTTTAATTTTTATCAGATTAACTTATATTTTTGTTTTTTAATTAGATTTTTAACTTAATTCATTATTTATTATTAAATAAACAAAATAAATTAAATATAATTAAATTAAATTAAATTAAATTAAATTAAATTACTAACAAATCAAACACACAAATATATAAAAGAGTAATAAAATAGCGAATATGTTGAAATTGGTAAACAATCTCTTCTTAAGCAGGAGTGGAAGTAATTCCTTAAGAGTTCAAGTCTCTTTGTTCGTATGTATTTATAACAATAGTGTTCAATATAATTTAAATAATAAGTTATATTTAGACAGTTTAGTGTAACGGTTTGCACACTAATCTCATTAGTTAGTAGAAAGGTTCGATTCCCATTCTGTCTTTATTATTAATTTCTTGTTTACAAATTTTAATATTTAAACTTTTAACTTATAATTAAATAAAATTAATACAAATAAGAATTTAAATTTGTTTTTGTTTGTTTTTTTAATAAATAATAATCTAAGATTTATAATTAATTAATAATAATAAGGTCTTTTAGTATAATGGTCGTACGGCTTCCCTTCAAGTTGTTAGTGTCAGTTCAATTCTGATAAAGGCTATTTTTTTTTTAACTTAAAATTTATAAAATTAATATTAAAAGTATAGAATAAAATTTTAAAGTTAACATAAATTTTCATACTTTTGTTAAATTATATTATAAATATATTAATTTAAATAAATAAACATATTTTAATATTTTAAATATTTTAAAAATATTAAAATATCAAATTTCTAACTTAAGATTAATAAATTATGTAAAAAATAAAAAATATTTACATAAATAAAATTTTCTAATAATTGTTATTTGTTATTAAATTTTAAATAAATTTAATACTAATTTTAGATACTAAACAAACACATAATTTAATTAATGTTACCAAATTTAACTTTAACCATAAACTCTCCATTAGAACAATTTGAAGTAAGTAGTTTAATAAGTGTAATAGCGCCTATATTTGGTTATATAAATATAACTTTAAGTAATTTAGGTTTATATTCTATATTAATCTTATTTATAATATTAAGTTTACATATAATAAGTAATAATGAAAATAAAATTTTACCATCAAAATGAAGTATAGCCATAGAAAGTATATTTACAACAATTAATACAATGGTAAGAGAACAATTAGGTAAAGAAATTTATTTACCTTTTATTTATTCATTATTTTTCTTTATATTAATAAGTAATTTAATAGGTAATATACCTTATTCATATACAATAACCACTTCTGTAATAGTAACTATTGGATTATCATTTACTATATTAACAGGTGTAACTATACTGGGATTATATATTCATAAATTACATTTTTTCTCATATTTTGTTCCATCTGGAACTCCTTTAGCGTTAGTTCCATTATTAGTTTTAATTGAAACTGTATCTTATTTAGCTAGAGCTTTATCATTAGGTATAAGATTATTTGCTAATATGGTAGCTGGTCATTCTTTATTAAAAATATTATCTACTTTCTTATATCAAATGTTTAGTAGTAGTTTTATAATAGCTATATTCACTTTAATTCCTTTTGCATTCTTCTTAGCATTATGTGGATTAGAAGTAGCTGTATCTATTATTCAAGCTTATGTATTTGTATTATTAGTAATATCTTATATTAAAGATGCTATTTATTTACATTAATTATTTTTGTTTTTTAATTATAAATTGATTATTAATTTAAATAATTTATTAAATGAATTATTAATTAGATAAATGTCTTAATTCTAATTATTATATTAAATAATCACTCTTAAAAGTAATTATGTAAATAATTATTAATCAATAAAATCCTAATAAAATAATATTGAAAAAGTATAAAATTATCTATTAATAAATATAAATTAGATAAAATAATAATAAATGAATATTAAATTAAAAAGTATATTTACATAATTTAAATAAATTTATCCCCTTTTTCTTGCAAATTGATTATTAAATTCTTATAAAACTCTAAACACAAACAAAATAAAAGAAATGGAATAGTTTACATTGGAAAGTTAAAACAATTGCTAATTGTTCGGGTAATCCCTTAGGTGTTCGAATCACCTCTATTCCGTGAAATTATAAATATTAATTTCGTTTTGTGTTATTGTGTGTGATATATTTTTGTTTTTGTTAAATTGCTTTAAGATCCCACACAGAGGAGTAAAAAAGAAAGTACCAATTCTAATATGGATTGACGACTTTATTCTACTAATGCCAAAGAGATTGGGACTCTTTATTTAGTATTTGCTATATTTGCAGGAATGATAGCAACAGGATTTTCCGTTTTAATTAGATTAGAATTATCTTCTCCAGGTGTACAATTTCTACAAGGAGATCATCAGTTATTTAATGTTATAATAACTGCTCATGGATTATTAATGTTATTTTTTATGGTTATGCCAGCATTAATTGGAGGTTTTGGTAATTATTTTTTACCAATCCATATAGGAGCTCCAGATATGGCAAACAAAAAGGAGCTCCTTGAGTTTAATACAAAATATTATAGTGATAATTATAAAGATAATAAATTTAAAGAATATTTAGCTGGTCTATTTGAAGGTGATGGACACATTTGGATTCAAAAAGAAAATCAAAAAAAGAAACATAATCCAAGATTTTGTATAACATTTAGTCTTAAAAATGAACCATTAGCTAAAAAATTCTTAGAATTAATAGGTTTAGGATTTATAAGATATAAAATACAAGATAATGCTTGTGTATTAACTGTTTCTCCTGTTATAGGTTTAAAAAAATTAGTTCATTTAATAAATGGCGAATTAAGAACTCCTAAAATACATCAACTTCATAAATTAATAGATTGATTAAATAAAAATCATAATACAAATTTTACTAAATTACCATTGAAAGATAGTTCATTATCTGAAGATGGATGATTATCTGGATTTATAGATTCAGATGGTAGTTTTTCTGTTCAACATACTAAATTAGAAAACAATGCAAAAAAAAGAAAAATATCTTGCAGATTAAGAATTGAACAAAGAATGTTAGATCCAATAACTAATGAAAGTTATTTTAAAGTTTTAACAGATATATCAAATTTCCTTAATTGTTCATTGTTAACTAGAAAACAAAAATCAACTGGTAATGAATATTATACTTTAACAGCTTCAAGTAAATTATCTTTAGAAATAATAGTAAATTATTTAGAAAAATATCCATTATTTTCAAGTAAACATTTAGATTATAATGATTGAAAAAAAATAGTACTATTAATATTTGAAGATAAACATTATACAGAAGAAGGTATAAATAAAACAGATTCTGTAAAAAATAGTATGAATAGACAAAGAATTAAATTTACTTGAGATCATTTAAATATATTATCTTTTTAAAATTACATTATTATTAAACTCTAAACTGGAAATGCCGTTAAGAAGTGTAAACTTTTTAATTATTACTTCGCTATATGCATGGAATCTCTCGATTTTGGAATTAATTTTCCAGTTAACAGATACATAGACACCTAATTGAAGTTTAAAACTTATAAAGTTGTATTTTCAACTGAATTAGTCGTAAAACTTATGTATACATGGGAGGAATGTGCAGGAAACCAACAAAATAAAACAATAAACACAATACATAACAAATAATTTTTAATTAAGAAAATTTATTAACAATAAAAATTATAAAATATATAACAGAGGAGAAAAGAAAATTTTTATAACGACAGTGTACAACTTCTAACAAAAAATAAGATTTAAAATAAGAACAATAAGATTTAAAATAAGAATAATAAAAATAAGAACAATGCAACCTGAGTATGTTGTAAAAGATGCTTTTTAGACACTGTCAATTCTCCAAAAATAAAAAATGTGTTTTAAAATTTTATGAATATTTTATTTATTAATCTATAGTTTAAGTATAATTTTTATATTAAATGTAGGTTTGTCTTTTTTTATTAACCCTATTAGAATACCTCTTTATTTTTACCATAATATGAATGTTAAAATAAATTCAGAAAGTAATATAATTACTGTTAAACCAACTCAAAATACAAGAGTTATGACAAATTTTGATGAAGTAGATTATGAATTTGAATTTAATTTACCAAACGAATAAATTAAAGCAATAAATGAATTATTGGGTACAGATGTTACTAATAATGTAATAACAGGTACAAATGCAGATTATATAATAAATACATACATAATGCCTATTATCCAATCAAATAATATTGATCCATTAATTCATGATCTTTTTATTAAATTTCTTAGTTAATATTCAATATATTTTTTATAATTTCTTATTGTTAATAAAATAAATTTAAAATTAATTACGTATTCTTAAGAATACCCCTTTTTCTAATTTTTATTTTACAATTAAACTAAAATTATTGTGAAATTTATTTGTTATGTATTGTGTTTTAATTTTTCTATTATTTTTAGTAGGATCCTCAGAGACTACACGCGAAGCTCATATTTAAAAATATGATGAAGACATAGTCCGTTTAAGTAAGAAACTACTTAAGATCAAGATTTCCACGATTAAATAATATAAGTTTTTGATTATTACCTCCTTCATTAATTTTATTATTACTTAGTGCCTTAGTAGAAAATGGAGCAGGAACTGGATGAACGATTAAGGATAAGTTGTTCTATTATAGTAATGTAATATTAAATAAACTCTACTTGATGCGAAAAACTCCTCAAATCGGAAGTAATTACCTATTCTATATTTGTATTAAAATGGTAAAAATATTACTAACAAGGGGACAATTTGCCTGGGTAAAATTTTCTACCCATCAGAGACTAAACGTAGAGCATCCTTCTAAATTTATTAATAATAATATAACCACACAATCATTAAATAAAAATAAAGAATTATTCTATCAATGATTAGTTGGATTTACTGATGGAGATGGTACATTTTCTATTTCTAATAGTAATGGAAAATGAACTTTAATATATAAATTATCTCAACATGAATATAATGCAAGATTATTATATTTTATTAAAAGTCAATTAAGTGTAGGTAAAATTAATAAAGAAACTAAAACTAAAACTGTGAACTATTGAATTAGAGATAGAAATAAATTAGCAGAAGTGGTATTTCCTATATTTGATAATTATCCTTTATTAACTTCTAAATATTTTAATTATTTAAAATTTAAAGAAGCTTATAATATATTAGAAGATACTAATTTAACTAAAATTAAACGAGATGAATTAATGTTTAATTTAATTAAAAAACTTCCTTCTTCTGATTACATTTCTCCAGCTTGAGCAAAAGTAAGCAATTTAGTATCTAATACTTATGAAGCTAACATGGTTATGTCAAAACCATGATTAATAGGGTTTACTGAAGCAGAAGGAAGTTTTTATCTAGTTAATAAATCTAATTGTAGAATAGTTCATGGTTTTGAAATAACTCAAAAATTAGATTTAATAGTATTATCTGCTATAGGATATATTTTAGGTATAAAAACTTATTCTAAAAATACTTATCATACAGTTGTTACTACTAATTCTAGAAGTATTGAAAATATTACAAATTATTATAATAACACTATGAAAGGAATGAAATCTTTTGAATTTAGAGTTTGAGCGAGAAGTTATGTAAAACATAAAGGTAATTTTACAAAACTTAATGAAATTAGAAATAAAATTAGAATTAGAAAACTAGGTACAACTTTATTAAATTATAAATCAAAAGAATTAAATAATCAAAGTATACGATTAATACATACTACACCTCTAAATAATAATTGAAATTTAAATTTAGATAATAGTAATAATAAATCTATAATTAATAGAGAAAATGGTATTTATAAAATTTATGATAATTTATTTTTAAATGATGGTAAAGTACTTAATTCTCAAGATATAAATGAACAAATGATAGATAAATTTATATTTCATTTAGCTGAAACATTAGAAGATTTATATGATAATAACGAATGAGTTGTTTTTAATTTATACTTTTTAGTAAAACCAGATTTAAATAGATTTATTAAATTTGATATTGAAAATTTAAATAAACATTTTGCTAAGTATCCACTTGAGTTTATAGATGAAAATATAGTTAAATTTTATAAAAATACAGGATTATTAACTGCTAGAGGTGTATTAGTGTTTTGATCTTTATACGATTTTAATAATTTAATAAAAATATCTTCAGAATTTAAAAATGGTATAATAAATAATATTCAAATTATAAATAAAAATGTACATAAAGATTTAAATAATACAATAGTTAATTATACAAATAAATTTGACATTAATTCAGAAATTATGTTAATAATTCATGCTGATTTTGATAAAAATAAAGAACCTAAAAATTAAATATAATTTATATAGGAATTTATTTATTTAACCCCTTTATTTTTAAAGAGTGAGTTTACATAGTATTATATTAATAAATAGAAGGATGAAGACATAGTCCGATCTTTAGTGAGAACTAAAGCGAATAATGATAATGATTTTATAAAAATAAATTCATGAGATTATCAACAATAAATAAGTTATCCACCATTATCAGGAATACAATCTCATTCTGGTGGTTCAGTTGATTTAGCTATTTTTAGTTTACATTTAACAGGGATATCTTCATTATTAGGAGCTATTAATTTTATTACTACAGTATTAAATATGAGAACTAATGGTATGAGTTTACACAAATTATCATTATTTGTTTGAAGTATTTTTGTAACTGCTATATTATTATTATTAGCTTTACCTGTTTTAGCTGGTGATATACTGCCAGCTTTAAATTCGGCTATATGCTGGAAACTGTTTTATTTTTATGATACACAATCAGCAGGAAACTTATTAGATTTGAATCTTTTAAGGATCTTCAGAGACTACACGCCGGAATTAATCTGTGGTAATATTTTACCTTTTACTCAAGTAAATAATCCAAAAATATAAAGATTTATCTAATTTAACAATAAGTTCTTATATAACTGGTTTAATAGAAGGAGATGGTTCAATTATAACACCTGAAACAGAAAGATCAGTTAAAGGTAGAATTAATTATCCTTCTATTCAAATTGTTTTTCATTTGAAAGATTACTCTTTAGCTTTAATGATTCAAAAAGAAATAAAAAATGGATCCTTAACTAGAAAAAAAGGAATAAATGCTTATGTTTTAACTATAAATAATTATAATGGATTAATATTATTAATTTCAATGATTAATGGTAATATGAGAACTCCTAAAAATTATAGTTTATATAATTTAATTGATTGATTAAATTTTAAATTTAAATCAATTAATATACCTACAAAACCTTTAAACAATAGTTCTTTAGATTCTAATGCATGATTATCTGGATTTATAGAAGCTGATGGTCATTTTTTTGTAAGCACTACTATTTCTTCTAAATATTCAAAAGTAGAATGTAAATTTGAATTAAGTCAAAGACAAATGGATCGTAAAGGTAATAATAATTTAGATTTTTTAGAAATTATTGCTAAAAAATTACTTTCTTCAGTTAAAGCTATTAGAGTAAACAAACCTAATCCAAGATATAGAGTTAGAACTTCTAGTTTAAATGGAAATGTATTTTTAGTAAATTATTTTAAGACATTCCCATTATTTGGAAGTAAATATTTAGATTATAAAGATTGAATTAAAGTTCTAGATAAATTTAAATCAAGTCAATTTAAACATAAATCAAATATTAAAGAAATTATTTTAATTAATTTTTTTATGAATGATGCTAGAACTTTTTTTACTTGAGATCATTTAAAAAAATTTTACAATTTAGATTAATAAGATATAGTCCCAACATACATGCAAATGTATGAGTATTTACCTTAAACATAAATACTTATATCACTAATAAAATAGGAACAAACAAAAAAAAATAATAAAATAAGAAAATAAGATTTTAATTACATTATTCCGTGTAACTTTTAAAATCATTATTAAACTATAAATATAAAAGAATACTATACTATAATAAAAATATAGTATAGTTAAGATTTTAATATTTAAATAATTTATAGTTATTTAAATATATGAAATAATTGAACAAGGTGAATCTTAGGCATACTATTAGATAAATAAAATAATATGATTATCATAAGGTATTCTATTACTATATCATAAGGTATAATCTTAATAAGTTTTGTTTTACAACAATATTTAATTTTATATAATTTCAAAATTTTGTATATAAAATTAAACAATTATTAATATTCAGCTAAGAGATAAATATAAAAATTAATACATAAAAAAAAAAAAAAATGCAATTACTAATTAAAATAATAAACAACAATTTAGATAACGATTTAGTATTCTACGGTGTATTTATTGGAGTCGTAGGATCAATAGGATATTCATTTACAAGACAAATTTTAAGAAAATCTTATGTGGACAAAGGTGTACAAACTGAAGCTGGAGAAAATTTGTCTGATAGACCTAGTCAAATTATTACAGATAATGTAACCTCAATAGATACTCTATCACCTGTATCTTCTACATTTAAAGATACATCATCATTAATACCCACCACATCCGAAGTAGGGACTCAAACAATAGCTGAAGATGTAACACAAGTTAATACAGAAGTTATACCTAATCAAGATATAGTAGGAAGAGTTGTAGATCTCTCTAATGCAGAATATATTGCTGCTAAAGTGGACCAATTAAATGCTTTAGATCCCTTCTCAACTACACCTTGAACTCCTGAGAGAGTAACTGCAATGATAGATACTTTAGGTATAGTAAATAACTTATTTAATTAAATCAATTATTTTACAATAAATTATTCATTTATTATTTATTAATTTACCTTCTTTAAAGTAAACTATTTTAATAAAATAGTAAACATAATAATAAGTGTAAAATTTCTCATCTGTTTGTTATGTTTACGTTTTCTTAATATTTTTATTATTATTTTTCTTTCTTATTTGTCTGATTAATTTTTATTTAAATTATAAAACATTTTTGTTTTATATAAAATAAAATAATATTAATGGAATTCAAATAATTAATTTACTTCTATAATAATTTCGAGTTAAATTGTTTATGAGACTTCTATAATTTATAAGACAGTCATTGAATAATATTCAGTAAATCAAGATTAAAAAGGGTATAACTATGTTATTAACTGATAGAAATTTTAATACTAGTTTCTATGATCCAGCTGGAGGTGGAGATCCTATATTATTCCAACATCTTTTCTGATTTTTTGGTCATCCAGAAGTTTATATTTTAATTATACCTGGATTTGGTATAGTTAGTCAAGTAATTTCTGCATTTTCAGGAAAACCTATTTTTGGTTATTTAGGTATGGTATATGCTATGTTCTCAATAGGAATATTAGGATTTTTAGTATGATCTCATCATATGTTTAGTGTAGGTTTAGATGTAGATACCAGAGCTTATTTCACTGCTGCTACAATGGTAATTGCTGTTCCTACAGGTATTAAAATATTTTCTTGAATTGCTACTTTATATGGTGGTAGTTTAAGATTAACCACACCTTTAATATTTACATTAGGATTTTTAGCTTTATTTACAATTGGAGGAGTAACTGGAGTAGTTTTAGCTAATGCTTCTTTAGATTTAGCATTACATGATACTTATTATGTAGTAGCTCATTTCCATTATGTATTATCAATGGGAGCTGTATTTGCTATATTTGCAGGTTTTTATTTTTGAGCACCTAAAATTATAGGAAAATCATATAATGAATTTTTAGGAAAAATTCATTTTTGAACTTTATTTGTTGGAGTTAATACAACTTTCTTTCCTCAACACTTTTTAGGTTTAGCGGGTATGCCTAGAAGAATTCCAGATTATCCTGATGCCTTTAGTGGTTGAAATCAAATTTCAAGTTTTGGATCCTTAATTTCAATTATGGCTACAGTATTATTTGGTTATATAATCTATGGTATATTTGCTAATGGAAATCCAGTTAATACTAATCCTTGAAATATACCTTCTTATTTTACATCTACAGAACAATTTAAAAATGAAACAGAAACAGCTACCACATTAGAATGAACCTTACAAAGTCCTATCCCATTCCATGCTTTCAAAATGTTACCTGTACAATCTTAAATTGTTATTTAAATTTATATTAAATTAATATTTAATAAACTTTCTCTGTACCCTCTTAAATTGTTAATTAAATTTATATTAAATTATATTTAATTAGCTTAAAACTCATTGTTTTACTTATTTTATCATTTTTTACCCCCTTTTAATTAAATTGTATATTAATTATTTAAAATAATCATTAAAAGAATTAATAAATAAATTAAAGACTGTAGCATAATTGGTAATGCAGTTCGCTCATAATGGATTTTATAAGGGTTCAATTCCCTTCGGTCTTATTTATTATTTTAGGGTACTTGGTCGAGTCTGGTTTAAGGCGCTCGTTTTGAAAACGAGAACTTGAATAAAGTCGTGAGTTCAAATCTCACAGTGTCCGTCGATTAAATTATTTCCACATGGAACAATATATATTTTAAAGATGATAATAAAATTTAACTAAATAAATATAAATTAAATATTGTATTTAAAAATTTAATAGACATTCTTGTTATTCTTTTTGGTAAGAATAAAAACAAATGCTTAGTTTATTATTATTATTACCTGTAATAGGTAGTTTATTATTATTAACAATACCAGAAAATTCAATAGAAAATAAAATAAGAATGAAAAGAATAACTTTAATAACTATGTTAATAAATTTCATAATATCAATATATATATGATTAGAATTTGATTCAAGTACTAGTCAATATCAATTTGTATATGAATTTATAGATTTAAGTTATTGCCATTTAAATATAGGTATAGATGGTATATCATTATATTTTGTATTATTAACAACTTTTATAAGTCCTATAGCTATATTATCTAATTATAATAATATAAATAATAATTTAAAATATTTTTTAATATCTTTTTTATTATTAGAAACATTACAAATAGGAGTATTTGTAGTATTAGATTTAATTTTATTTTATATATTTTTTGAAAGTGTATTACCTATATTATTTTTAATAATAATAATATATGGTTCAGGTGAAGCTAGAATAAGATCAGCTTTATTATTATTTTTATATACTTTAGCAGGATCTTTATTTATGTTATTAGCTATACTTCAAATATATAGTTATGTAGGATCCACTGATTTTCAAATAATATCTTTATCAGAAATAAATTTAGATAGTCAAAAAATATTATGATTAGGGTTCTTTTTAGCTTTTGCAGTAAAAACTCCATTATGACCTTTAACAGGTTGATTATATAGAGCTCATGCTGATAGTCCTTTAGCTGGTTCTATTTTATTAGCTGCTACAATATTAAAATTTGCTACTTATGGTTATTTACGAGTTTTAATTAATTTTTTACCTGATGCTTCTAATTATTTTTCTCCATTAGTTCAAACTATTGCAATTATAACTTTAATTTATGCTTCATTAGCTACTATTATTCAACAAGATACTAAAGCTTTAATTGCTTATTCAAGTATAGCACATATGAGTATTGTTATATTAGGTTTATTTTCTAATACAATTCAAGGAATTGAAGGTGCTATTTTATTAGCTTTAGCTCATGGATTTGTTTCTCCTGCTTTATTTATTTGTGTTGGAGGTGTAATTTACGATAGAACAGGAACTAGAATTATTCATTATGTTAGAGGATTAGTTACTTATATGCCTGTATTTACTATTTTATTTTTAATTTTTACATTAAGTAATACTGGTATACCATTAACTTTAAATTTTTTAGGAGAACAATTATCTTTAATTGGAATATGAGAAAGAAGTCCTTTAATAGCAGCTTTAGGTGCTACTGGAATAGTATTATCTGCTATTTATTCTATTTATTTATTTAATAGAATTTCTTATGGTATTTATTCTCCTCATTTAAAACCAATGAAAGATATTTCTAGAAGAGAATTTAATCTATTAATAACTTTATTATTACCTACTATATTATTAGGTATTTTCCCTAATGTTATCTTAGACGGTTTACATTTCTCTATTTCTTCTTTAATTTATAATATTTAAATAATAAGTTATTTTAATAATATTACCCCCCTTATTTTTACATAAACATAATTTAATTAAAACCCATAAAAGAAATCTTAATTAATAAAAGAGCATAGTATTAACGGTTAGTATGACGATCTTCAAAATCATTGGTAGGTGTTCGAATCACCTTGCTCTTGTTAAATTTATATTTAAGGGATCTTAGCTTAATTGGTAGAGTTTCTAATTGTCATTTAGAAGGGTCCCAGTTCGAATCTGGAAGATCTCGGTTTATTTTATTTTTTTATTACAAACAAATTGACATAATAATTTATATAATCTTGAATTAATCAAGAAAATTATATATATTTAAAAATTTTTATTAAACTAATAATTTAATTAAGTTTGCATTAAATAATACTAATAATAAATTAGTATAATTATACAAAACATAAATTATTTAAATAATTGTCTTCGTTATTAAAATTCTTTAATTTAAAAAAGAATTTTAATACTAATTTTAGATACAAACATAAGTTAATACAAATGAAAATTAATAATATAAATAAATTAAATTATATTAATGAAATGTTAATTAATATAATTCATAATAATATTAATTTAATTTTAATAATTTGTTATTTAATAATATCAAATTTTAATATAAATATATTAATATTTGTAATAATTTTTTTATTATTTAAAGAAAAATTAAAAAATAATAATAATATTAATTCAAAAACATCTATAATAAAAATAATATTAATAAGTATTTTTATATATTATTTAATTTATATTTATTTAATATATAATGTAATTTATATGGATAGTACAGAATATTTAATTTTATATAATAATATTTATATAAAAGGTTTAAATTCCTTAGTTGAAAATTATGGAGAATTAATAGCTTATGCTATAGGAGTTAAATTATCAAGTATTTACTTAAAAATTTCACCTATTGAACCTACATTTTATTTTCATTTTGGTTTAGGTGTTGGACCTATATTAGATTTAACAGTTCATCAAGAATCATATACTTCCCCTATAGATTCTAATTTTAAAAATTATGTATTATTAACTGTTGAAAAAGTTGAAGATCATATAATTTTTCTTAAAGATATGGTACCTTTTCATCATAAACATTATAAAACATCTAAAATGACTAATATGGAAAATAATACTACTGTTATTAGTGGTGATGCTCCAACTAATATTAATGTGGTTAATATTCATTGTTCTTTTGAATCTGAAGATTTATTTTGTAATCTGGGGAATTATTTTGAAAATTTAGTTTTTAATATTTCATTTATATTTTATCTTATTTTTATAAGTATTTATTTTATCTTTTTAATTATAAAATGGATTAATTTTATTAAATTTATTATATTGATTAAAAAAATATAAAATTATATTTACACTTTATATTTCTTTAATAAATTATAACAATAGTTAAGCTATTAGTTTGTTATTAATTTATTTAGTTATGTTTTAAGAAAAATTTATTCATTATAATATAAGTTTTATTTGTTTATCTCATTTGACTTTATCCTTATTTTATAAAATTAATTATAAATACAAAACATAATATTTTATTTATTTTTAATATTACCCCCTTTAAAAAAGAATTAATTTATTAATATATGAACAATCACATCAGCTTTAATATTAATTGAATTAATATTCCATGAATATAATTTTAAAGAAACAGTTTAATATTAATTAATTTAAATTAATTAAAAGAATAATTAATAAAAATAAATTTAACCTAATTATAACACACACAAAAATAAACGAGTATAGTTAAGTTGGTATAACCTCTACCTTCCAAGTAGATCTCATCAGTTCAAATCTGATTACTCGTATATATTTTAAATTTATTTTATTAAAAGAAATTTAAAATATATATTTTATTTTGTTTATTTTTATTAAAAACAAAAGTAAAAAGAATAAAATAGTAGTAGGGAATAGGGCCTTAGGTAAATAGTAATTGTGTAAAATTAATTTGATTTATTTAAAATTTCTTTATCTTCATTAATTATATAAGGAGTAGTTCCAATTAGTTTATTATTTTCATTGTAAACTAATTTTATTTTATTCCCAGTCACTTGTAAAGTATAAAGTTCATTGATAACAGAAATATCTCCTTTTTTTAAAATTTTAATTCATTTAGTTTTAAATTTTCGTAATCAAGATTATTTAAATAATTTATTGTTTAAATAATCTATAGTTAACTTAATATCATGATTTAGACCTTTTACTTTGTAAATTTTATCTCCATTTTCTGTAATTAAATGTTATACTTCAGGTGATAGGAAGATAGCTTTATCAATAAGATTTTCAAGTTTCATTTTTACCTAAAACTTTACTATTAATCATATTATCTGGTAAAAGTCTATTAATATAAACACTGTCTGTATCAGTATAATATAAATTAAAATCAGGAAACCTAATTAACCTAATTTTATTTTTAAATTGACTCATATGAATTCTAGCATAAGCAGTAATAGCACTAGACACTAAAATATTTACATTATGAGTTTTTAAGTTACCAGAATAGATTATTAAAAGAGTATATTATTATAAATATAATATATTTTAGACACTATTTAAAATTAAAAACACACAAATGTTAGCAGCAGCAAAATATATCGGTGCAGGTTTAGCTTGTTCAGGTTTAATTGGAGCAGGAGCTGGAATTGGTTTAATCTTTTCTTCTTTAATTTCTTCAACAGCTAGAAATCCTCAAATAAGAGGACAATTATTCAGTTTTGCAATTTTAGGATTCGCTTTAGCTGAAGCTACTGGATTATTCTCTTTAATGATTGCTTTCTTATTATTATATTCTTAATTTTTATTATAATTTAAGAATTAATTAATAAAAACAACAAAAATTTTTAATAGAATTAACCTTTAATTAATCAATTATTATATGAATTTTTATTATCTACTTTTAATTAAATCAATAATTAATTTATAAATATTACCCCCTTTTAATTAAATTGTATATTAATTAAATATATTAATATTTAAAAATTTATAATTCTTTTTTTATATATATTTATTCAATACAAATAAATATAATCTTATATTAATTAATATTAATTAGATATTACATATAAAAATGATTAAAAGTAAAGATTAATTAATTATCATTTAAAAATTAATAATACATTATCCAAATAATTATATTTTAATAATACATTATCCTTCTGAATAGATTTATAACTAATAAATCCTTAAATTAAGTTAAATTTAATTTAGTTTATTTTTTTAAAGTGTCACATTTGCCTATACTTATATGAAATATTTTTAATGAATAACATTAAAAATTTAAATATGAAATTAAGTGTAAATAATAATTTACCTAATTTAAAAAATTTGATAAATAAAGGAAAAATGGATTCTTCAATAGAAAACATGTTTAAAGTAACAGAATTAGAAAATAATAAATTTTTAAGTAATAAAAAAACCACTAAAATTACACAATTAATCATTAAATTAAGTGATAAGATAATTTATTCTAATAAAACCTTATTTAATTTATTAAATAAAAATGAATATAATTTAAATATTTATAAATCAGAAATTTTAAAAGATTTAAATAAAGAATACTCACAACCCAAATTAAATGAATCAAAATTAATCTATAGGAATGAACAACAATATATAAAATTAATTAGTCCATTTAATTTTAAATTAGCCAGTTTTAGTACTAATATTTATACCTTTACTAATAAATCTTATAAACAAATTAATAAAAATTTACATAATTTATATATAATATGTAAATCAGCCTTTCTTAATATGTCCAGTATAATAAGTAAACCTATTATTGAAATTAATTCTAATATAATAAAAATTACATTATTTTATTATTGAAAACCTTTAAGAAAAAAATATTTTAAAAGTAGTTTACATTCTAAATTTTTAATTTTACATTATTATAAATTAGAAAAATTAGTTAAATTATTAAGTAAATTATTTAATAAATCTGTAGAATTAGAATTAATTAGAATATATTCACCACAAAATGAAAGTAATATATTAGCTAATCTTATTGGTATATTAAGTAATTTTATTAAATTTAGAAAAATTCATATGAAATTATTTAAAGTAAGTAAAACTACAAAATTTAAAAAAAGATTTAGTAATAATAAAATACCTTCTTTTTTATCTGGAATTTATTTAAAATTAGCAGGTAGAGTTCTAACACAAAAAATTCAAAGAAGAGTTAAATCTAAAATAATTCAAAAAGGTAGTTTAGCTAAAGCTAATACTGATTTAATTAATACTAAAACATTTGTAAATAAAAATAAAAGAGGTATATTTAGTATAACTATTAAAACTGGACACATTATTAGCAATTAATTAATTTATATTTATTTAAATTTTATGTAAACAAAACACAAAAATGATTAAACACAAATAAAAAAACAAATAAATAATAATTATTTAAATAATTATATATATTTAGTTTTTAAATATAAGATTAAATAAAATTTTAATAAATATAAGTAAAAGAGATTTAAATAAAAGTAAAAAACTTTAATAAAAAACAAATCCCAAGTAACTAATTATATTTAGTTTAATAGATATAATAAGAAATTATTAATTTATTTAAATATCATATAAGATTAGAATTAATAATGAGACTTTAGTGCAAATAAAACATAAAACCAACAAAAATGGAACAAATAAATAGAAATCAATTTCAATCTTTTCCTTATCATTTAGTAGAACCCTCACCATGACCTATCTTAGTTAGTTTTTCATTATTAAGTTTAACTTTAGGAGCAGTTATGTATATGCAAGGTTTTACTCATGGAGGACAATTAATAAGTTTAGGATTTACTTTAACAGTGTTTGGTATGATACTGTGATTTAGAGATATTATAACAGAAGGTACTTATTTAGGACATCATACAATTCAAGTTCAAAAAGGTTTAACTATTGGAGTAGTATTATTTATTATTAGTGAAGTATTTGCCTTTTTAAGTGTATTTTGAGCTTTTTTCCATTCTAGTTTATCTCCTACTATAGAAATAGGAGGAGTTTGACCTCCTCAAGGTATTACACCTTTAGATCCTTTTGCAATACCATTATTAAATACTATTTTATTATTATCATCTGGAGCTTTTGTAACTTATGGTCATCATGCTTTAATACAAGGAGATAGAAGAGGAGCTATCTTAGGTACATTATTAACAATAATTTTTGCTATAATATTTACTGCTTTACAATATTATGAATATTCTGAATCTAGTTTTACAATGAGTGATTC